>Ga0209596_1001523_pt1 | contig 19829 bp, 23 predicted proteins | sample M_130807_MF_Meta_FD_187314 | JGI IMG/M metagenome (GOLD analysis project Ga0209596, IMG submission 187314) | Freshwater microbial communities from Lake Montjoie, Canada to study carbon cycling - M_130807_MF_MetaG (SPAdes) (version 2) | ecosystem: Environmental > Aquatic > Freshwater > Lake...
TCACTGCCCGAAGATTTTTGCGCTTCTACAACGAAAAACAGCGTTGTTAGTTTCAGTTCTATGGACGGACACTGTTGACTCCAACTGGCTGTTTCTGCTGCGTGCATTTGCTGCGAGTGGAGCCCAAGCTGGATCGACACCAAAAGGAGGACAATATGACGACGCCTTAGCTGAGTTGATATCCTGTACCAACCCTGAAAATGCATTCTGTAGGTCATTGAGTTGTTGATGTAATCCTTCGACAACCTTTTTGAACTCACTCCATTTTATGTAAGGTTCAGATCCTGCAAATAGGTTTTCTACAGCTGGTATGATTTCTGACATGTCAGCAGAACCTGTTGACAACAATAATGGCACGTCGGGCAGGGGCATTTGATTATCAAGCCGTAGTGATGCGCCGCCGAGAAATATTTGCATTCCGTCTATTTGCACACGGCCTTCTGGACTCATATAAAAATAAGATAGGTGATCAGCAGCAGCAGCTTGTGCGTCATTTCTTTCTGGTGTTCTGTTTTTACCTTCTTTGATAAGAAGCAGGCTACCATTGATAATCGGGTCAAATTCGTCTTCACTTGGTTCAGATCTGCGGGCCACGTATCTTAGGTGGTCAGCCTTGTTGACAATATAAGAACTGCCAACTTTTATGCTAGATGATGTAGGCTGAACTGGATACAGTGATGCTGTAGAGTAGTTTATGCCACCAACTTGCATTGCACTATTAGCGGAACCTTGTGGTGTTTTTTCTAGGCGAAAGTTTGTATCTCCCAGAGTTTTCATCGACAGATATATTCTGGCAGCATCATGAACAAAGTCGGGATCTCCTTCTTCGAGATGCTCCCGGCGACCATTCAGTGATGGATATTTATCTACTTCTTCATTGCCACGAGTATTTTCCACGGGAAAAGGAGATGTTTTATTGTGGGCTGACATTGCCACAGGGATAGAACTGTCATCTTGATAGAGAGGGAATCTGCCTCTCCCGGCAACGATATCAATAGTCCCAGAAAAGTCTTTTTGTTCGGTTGAATTAGCTCCGCCGCCAGTGACGTATCCGATACGGTCTTGCCCAATCATGATAAGGGAGTTGTTCATTCCTTGAATAACGAACTCTTGTGGCCGTTTTGTCCATCTGGGAACAGTTTCGTATGAGTGGCCGAAGGAACCATTAATAGTATTGCGGTAAATCACCTCGTAGGAGTTGGTTGGCCCATTTTGTGGGAGCGTATAAGAGCTTGGCTGTTCTCCACCGTTTTGAAAATCAGGAGTATAGCTTAGGGTGCTGGGTGGACCTTCTGCTGCTTCGCTAGTTCTGATCGTACCCGTGTAGAGAGTATTATGTCTTCTATCGCCGTGAGTAAAGTTAGGATCTTCTACTGGTAATCCTTCAGATGTTCTTGTTATCCACTTCCCGTTTGTGAATCCAAACTTTTGAAGATCTTCGAAGACCACCGTGACTTGTTCCCCAGCTTGTACGGGCAACATAATATGGCTTTGGAAAAAAGGAAAAAGAATAACTTTTGTTGGAACAGCATTGCTTATGCCATCGCTTATAAGTGTTGCAATAACACTGTTTGCTGCAAGTGAATCCACCATGACTGGATTGACCACTAAATCTCGAATTCGTTGTCGATCATCGAGAGTAAGACTTTTGGGATTATATATTACTTCTTCTACAACGGCCTTTTGGAACGTTGGAGGAGTTCCAGTTTTTTGATGATCAATGGTAAGCTGGTTGTAATTTATATTGGTATTTGTGCCGCCTGTTAGAACCCTATTGGCATTTACTTCGTTCCTAGCCATTTGATTTTACCGTAGTTTTTTCTCTAAACGATCGAACAATGCACCACCAGATGGAACTTCGTCCTCTTGCTGTTTATCCTTTGCTTTATAAACCAACTCGGCTAACTTCAGCAGTTGAACATTGGCTTTTTCCATACGTTCCATGTACTTAGCAAGATGATCGCCGTGGATTACATGCTGTTCTGGATTTCCATGAACTGCTGAAAACAAGTCGGTCCAAACGATATAAGCATTACGTCTATCCATCAGTGCGTTCTCGTATATTTGTTTCCAGAGAAGCTTTAGACGTTCGTCGATAGTATCTATTGAATCAAGAAGTCCGATGAACGTTGTAAGGTCGGCCTCGGACTTTTTAACAAGCTCTCGTCCAAGGCTAGTCGTGGACACTAACGCATCTGTTATCTCTGTTATCATTGAGTTTGCTCATATAGCTCTTTGGCATTCTTGTAATGCCGTTTCATAAGAGAAAGTACAACAGAAAGTTGCTTTGGCGATAAAAAAGTTATCTGGCGCAGATAAAGCATAACAGCACGCTTGTTAAGAAAATCTAGTTCATTGATATTGTCGAACAATACGTTTATACCCTTGAAACATTCTACTTCGTTTTCTGTGATTGCTAAGCTGCCTATGATATCAAGGAGATCTTGCAGTTTCTTAGAACCATTCCCATTGATGAGTTCGTCTTCTGGAGATGGTGATATGCTATGATTTTCAATCGTTTCTAAATCGTGCTGTGATAAAGATTCAATATCGTCCAGCGATGTAAATACGTGAACGTTTCGCACGCTTTGTTTGCTTTTGATAATCAACCAGTTTTTGGCAACAACGTTGAAATAAGAGAATGCCTTTGCACCTTTTAGGGCGTCGAACTTGGTGATCACGCCGTAAAGAAACTCGACACACTCGGTTTGTAAATCCAGCTTGCTTTCATACTGAATCTGAAACCCATAAACATTGATAAGATTTTCTACAAGCTTGTTGAATGCAGGTAGAATTTCTTTGATATAAATACTATTTCTAATGGAAGAATCTAACTCCGTTTTGTAAGATACAATCGCTAGCTGTGTATTATCGTTGAAATAAAACTCACTTGGAGCAGCACCACCACGGGGCTTCCGCTTAATTAATTTCTTTCCCATTCTCATTGTTCTAGCTAACCTCGTCTTCTTCCGTTGTGGAGTCAACCAGCCGTATATAACGTTGTTTGCTACGCTGTGTAAAACTATGAATCAAATTCTGTGTGGCAGTCTGGCATACTTTGACGTTTTCTAACGCCTCACTAACCGACATCTTTAGCTCGGGACTATCAAAGTACATCTTTGTTTTTGCGATGCCCTCCAGAGCCTCTACAGTGCGTGTGTGAATGTCTATTGCCTCCCCAAGATCATCCTCAAGGAGAAATATAACCCTAGCCCATCGCAATGCGTGATATATTGTGAAGCCTATTACGCCGAACTGCAATAAACAAACGATGGACAGGAAAATAACCATATCAACCCTTTAGGTGTTCGTCGAGAACTGAAGAGTAGATATCAGCAACTTTTGGAAAAGAAAACAAAGCTTGCACCTTTACTTTCATATTCTTCGCCCACTCCTTTGGTATTGATGATGAGTCATAGAACTTCCGTACACGACGCCGGACATCGGCATCAATAACGTTGGCCCACTTAGAGCCCTTCATAAAGATCTGGTCATCAACACGACTAGCTGGGATCTCTTCAACGGTTTGGTCTACCGCAATAAACTTACCATGCTTCAGAAACTCTAAATGTCCACTCCAGTTCGTTGCAATAACTGGTAGGCCACACGCCGCTGCTTCTAGGATTGGAAGACCATAACCTTCGCCGTGGGTTAGGCTAACAAGAGCTTTGATATCTGGATGAGTATAAAGACCTAGCATCTCGCCTTCCGTCATATGCCCATGAAGTAAGTAAAACTTTGGACCATTAGCTGCGGAAATCTCAGACACTAACCGACTAAAAATGTTTCTAACGTTTCTTTTATCTAGTTGTGTATGTGCGCCGCTATTGGTCTTCAAAATAATACCAACGTCAGGGCAACCAGCAAAAGCTTCTGAGAGCCATTTCAATGTCATAGGCAGATTTTTACGGTCGTTATCTATGTTGTTTCCGGTAAGCTGCCCAACAACAAGTAGGTTGAACTTTGTAGTCAGCCCAAGGTCAACAGGCGATGCAATCCCAAGGTCAAACATCTCAGGATAAGATTCTGGAACAACAACAATAGGAACCTTTACCTCTCCGCTATTCAAAAAGGTTTGCTTGGCAAACTCACTTGGAACAATAACCATATCCATGCGGTTAACAGCTTCAATCCATGCTGGATTACACTTGTCTGTTTCTACACCAGCAGTCACACCAACGTTAAAGTTACCTAAGAACGGATTCCATTCGTTTGGGAGTTGTAGTTGAATAGTAATGTCGTAAAAGTTTTTCTTGTTGTTCGCTGCTTGCATGATTTGGCCGATAAGACCATCTTCGGCTTCTGGGTCAACAATGGTATGGGTATTACCCCAGCGTAGCAGTTCCGTTGTGATGTCCAGCTGATGAGTCTCCGTAGCAACACGAAATAACCACTTGGCGATTTGGCGAGCATGAACGCCATATCCAGCATTGCAAGTCAATGGTGCCCTCAATAAAATTGTTTTCATTGTTTTATAACTTTCCTATCATTTACCGAATGGCCGCAGTTGTTCACAAGTCCAACCTTTTGGCTTGTCAGTCTTCCAGTTGCTGATACATGTTTCAAGACTTTCATCCCACTTCTGAATCATATCTTCGTACTTGAACTCATGTTCACAATAAGCTCTCATCTTTTCAGAAAGTGCAACCTTTTCTTCTGGAGTAAGTTTATAGATCTTCATATACGCCTCTACAACGTCAAGAAAGTTCACATGGTCATCGTAGATGAACGGAACCATTTGGGAGCCCACAAGAGTCCTTGCAGCGGGTTCTATGGCCACTCCATGTTCAGTGCCATCACGATAGTCAACAACCTGTCGTGTCATGCCACCAGTTTTGAGTGCAATAATCGGCTTGCCAACCATCATTGATGACAACGTAGCCAAGCCAAATCCTTCAGCCTTGCTAATGTTCACAACAAAATCAACACAGTTATATAAAGCGTTCATGTCTTTGAAATCAACCTTTTGAGTTGAGAACAACACATTGTTGCTGATACCAAGCATTTCTGCCGTTGTAATAAGGTTTGGTCCTTCACCGTCTGTTGGGTCTGTATGCATGATAATCATTGCTTTACGATGTCCTTGTTCGGCTTCTAGACGGTCAAGAAAAACCTTCCAAGCATTGAGAACATCATTGGGCATCTTGCGGGTTGCATTGCGATTAACCCACAAGCCTGTGAACCAATCAGCACGATCCTTGAAGTTGTTGATGCGGAGTTGTTTTACTTGGTCGGCTGGAAGAGGACCATAGACTTCCTTGGGGAATGAATGTGGAATATAGTTTGTGCGTTCTGGAAAATGAGGCTTGACAATCTCATATGTCTTATGTGAGAGACAGTTGATAAGGTCCGTACTTTTGTACCAAACGTCGTTGAAGGATGGATATGGTTCGTTGTCCCACACATGCCAGTAAGTGATGGGACAAATCTGATGGATTTCGTCTTCTATTTCCCAAAGCCACATAAACTGTCGTGGGTCTGTAAATAAAATAAGTGCATCAGGACGTTCATTGATAAGAATGTTGCGAATGATTTCATGATTACCGAAACCGTCTACTGGCTTGATAATGAAGTCTGGTGAAACTCCAACAGTATCATAGTTGGGATGTTTTACAGCCCCGCCAAGACAACGGAATGAATATTTGCCCGTGTTAATAAGTCCTTGAATAAGAAATCGGCTCATCACACCTACACCCGACGTGCAAAGTGGGTGGTCACTCAACATCAAAATCTTGTGTTTTTTCGTGGGTTTAGCAAGAGTATCATTATCATTTGTTGTGATTTGATTTATTTGTTGTTCGCTCATTTAATAAAATCCCTTATTTTCTGTTCTGTCGCTTCTCTACTATTAAGAAAGTCAGACTCCCATACGCAGAAGATAGAATAGCCCATCTGTTCTAAAATGTTTCGGCGCTCAAGATCAGCAGCCCATATCTCTTTTGCATGTTTCCCGGTTTTTTTATTGAAATAATCAGCGGTGTACTTGGTTGGATTACAGTGCCAATAATCCCCGTTATATTCGACAATCTTTTTTTTATTCAGAAGAAGAATATCGGCAAAGTATTTCGATTGTGGAACTATTTTTTCTATTACTGCTGCGGCATCTATTGATTTTACTAGTTCGTAGATCATTTGTTGTTGCTTTGAAATGCGTCTTGCTTTGCCCAAGTGATAGCCACATGCAACACCATATTTTGCTATCATTGTTTTTTTCTGACGTTCAATTTGTTCGTCTGGAACAGATCTGCCTAAAGTCGGATTACAAGCTTTCCATTTATCATATGTCCCATCTTGAATGTAATATTTTGAGGCGCACGAACGATCACAGAAAGCTTTTGATTTATAACGCTTTGCTTTGAATGGCTCTCCGCAAAACTTACATGCTCTAATAACAGTTACGTTATCATCGCTTACTTTTCTTCTATTTTTTCGATGAACTGTTCGGCATGTTTCTGAACAGGTTTTTTGAGAATTCGGAGCTTCAAACTTTGTTTTGCAAATCAGACAGTCTTGAATCATTGTATATACATACCCTTACTAAGATAAGTAGTGGTGTGGGAGTACAATCAACGAAGTGGGTGATCCGAGAGCATTAGAATCTTGTGTTTTTTTTGTGGGACGTTTGTTTCTTCTGTGGGCATCATTTTCTCCTTCTGAAGTGTTATAACCTGATATTTGTTGTTTGTGTAGTCAGATTCCCATACAGGAAAAACATTGTATCCAAATGTTTAGCCACTAAATCGTTGTAAGTCAGCATCGAACATCATTTTTGCTAGTTGCTTGAAACTTACTTGGGGCTTCCAACCTAGCTTAGCAAACGCCTTTGCAGGATTTCCTAACAGCACTGGTACTTCATGAGGTCGAAACAACCGCTTGTCAGTGCGAAGATGGTCAGCCACGTTTAGGCCAGCATAATCAAACACGACTTCTAGGAACTCACGGACTGTATAAGTTTCCCCTGTTGCAATAACATAATCATCGGGGCTGTCTTGCTGGAGCATCAACCACATGGCTTCGACATAATCTCCAGCAAACCCCCAATCACGTTTTGCCTCAAGGTTGCCAAGGTATAAGTACTTTTGTTTTCCTAGCTTGATGTTGGCAGCAGCCATTGTAATCTTGCGTGTGACAAACGTCTCGCCCCGCACCGGGCTTTCATGGTTGAATAAGATACCAGAGGATATATGCATCCCATAAGACTCACGATAGTTCCTGCACAGGTTATGAGCATAGAGCTTTGCGGCTGCGTATGGGGAAGCTGGTGTCATCCTTGTTAGTTCGCCTTGTGGGAACTCTGGGTTATCTCCATACATCTCGGATGAGCTAGCTTGATAGAATCGTGTCTGCGGGCATAATAGCTTGCAAGCTTCTAGTAGCTTGAGAGTGCCACCAGCAACGGTTTCCAGTGTTTCTTCTGGGACTTCAAAGGATACACGTACATGGCTTTGTGCTCCAAGGTTATAAACTTCGTCTGGTTTGTAGGTTGCCAGTAAACGATATAAGGAACTGGAGTCTGTTAGATTGCCGTATTCCAGTTTGAAGTTTGGGTGATCGAAAATCTCTGCTTCATCGAGACGATCTGTGTTGATCAAAGAGGTTCGGCGTTTGATACCGATAACTCGGTAGCCTTTGTCTAGCAGAAGTTTGGTTAGGTAAGAACCATCCTGACCCGTAACGCCAGTTAGTAAAGCTGTCTTGTTATTCATTGTTTTATTTCAATGATTTCAGAATATTTATTAATTATCATGGCAGCATAGTTTTCAACAATAATCACCTTGCCACCGTCACGAAGGCAACGAAAAGACTCGTTGATAACGTTATCGATATGGGCATATATCGATGACATACTGATCACAAAAAACACAACATCAAAACTGCTCGCTTCGTAGGAAAACGTCTTTGCTACATCGGCAACTTGCACGTTTTTTATCAGATGGCTTTTTATTAGCTTATGCAACGTTGAAGAACGTTCTATGCCTTGATATGATGTAGCATACTCATGCAGGTTTTCCATGACCCTTCCAGTACCAACACATAGCTCCAAAACATCTTTGTTTTCGATTTGCTCCTTTATAATAGTAAGCTGCTTTTCAAAAACAGCAGAACTAATAGAATCAATACCTGAGATCGTATCAATGGATGCATTCCATTGTCCTCTTTCAACCCAATAGGAGTCAGAGTGGTTTCTTTCAAATATTTGTTGTATGTTGTATTGAGAGCTTAGAGGATTTTTCGATCCTTTTGGACCAAACCAAGTTTCAATGGCTGCTTTTGTTTCTAGTTTCATTTTTTCATCACCAAAGTACAGTTATAGTTGTGAAAGCTATGAGTGTTATATTTCAGACCATGTTTAGTTTCGAGATACCAGCGCAGGTAATCATAACTGAAACCAGTATAATGAAACATTCCGGCTCCGTCATCTTTTCCATCCCCTTGTCCACCAAATATCCTTCGATTAAACGTTTCCCATTGTTCTGGTGTTTGGGAATCTAAGAGAGCTTTTGAAAGGCTTCTCATATCTGGGAACTGAAGAACAAGCAAACCGTTTAGTTTTATTACCCTTACCCACTCGGCAACGACTTCTTTCCATTTAAGCCTTGGAAAATGCTCTAATATATCCTCGGCCAAGACTTCATCGCAAGAATCATCGGCAAAATCCAGCTTCGAAACATCCATGCAAACGACTTTTGGATGTTTTGAATACAAATCGATGTTGATATATTCTGCCAACAGCTTTGTGCCACAACCTACATTTAATTTCATACGTACTTCCTTTTATTCTAGTATCGATTTCCATTTTGGAAGCAACACGTTCCAAGAAAACTTTGTGTTCATTAATTCATAGCTTTGTTCTGAAAGGTTTTGCAAATCCATCTCAGATAAAGCAACGAGTTTTTTAGCGGCGCTATCAATATCTACCAGATTATATGGGCCGTTTAAGTCTGAATGTTTTAGATATTTTTTTACTGGCAATGCTAGTATTGGATCGATACTGTATTCGTTCATTGGTGCAGCGTCAGTATACAGCACTGGCAATCCTTGCGCCATGGCTTCCATGACGACCATTGCGTGTCCCTCAAGCTTTGAAGGAAAAAGCAACGCATCGAACTCGTTGTAGATATCCAAGTAGTTGGGATAAAAACGATTGCTCCAAGTTATTCCTTCCGATTTTCTTGCAATCAACGTAGCGATCTCGCTAGGAGCTTCTTTCCATGAATGAACTGTAAGACTTACGCCTTTTTGGGCAAGATTTGAAGTTTGATATATTGCAATCGCCTCGTATGTACCTTTTCTTAGATTCCCACCTAAACTCCCAGCGTTATGTAATAGCTTTCTAAGTTTTGAACGTTTTACATAAGATGTTGGTACTTCTACAGGCCACGGAATGTATGCGGTATTAAAGCCATTGCTAGATAAAAACTCTTGTGTTTTATAAGTCACTGAAATGGTTTGCGTGGCGTCCTTTGTTTCTGCTATCGTTGATCCTTGCTCCCACATAGGAATATAGATTCTTTCACCAGAAAGGTTCATGCGATGAGCTAATGAAGCGAACTGGTAGGAGTTTTCTATGTATACATACTTATTGCTCTCCCATTTTTTGCGCTGAGAGATAACTTGATCTATGTTGCCGAACGTAATAACGTTTTCAACGTGTGGATTTGTCAAATCAAGCTTGTTGTTCGTGCCATAAAAATCTCCAAGATCTCTGGCAAGAATCGTTTTAATGCTGGGTATGTGCTTAGCTATCACTGAGCCCATCACACCTAATCCGATTCCATGTATCGTGGTTATTAGTGTTGTCATAGAGTTGACACATACTCACGTATTGCTCTAATAATATCGTCTAAGTTCTCATTTGTTAAGTTGGGATGGCTAGGAAGCATAAACCCTTTTTTATTAAGAGATATAGCGTTCGTTGTTGATGCAACGTTTATGTCGTATAGATGAGCGTGGGCGCTGATAGGATAAAACATTGGTCGCACTTCAATGTTCGAACTCGTCATATGCTTTTGGAACTTTACGAATGTGTGAGCAGTATGATCGATTTTAGCTGCAACCATCCATTTCGCAGGAACTGTATTGGCTTCTCGTTTAGGGAACGTGCAAATGTCGTTTAACTTTGCTTCAAGATAAGCAAATATTTCAGATTTTCTTTCTTGAATTAAATGCAATTCTTGTAGTTGGCCATACAAGATCGCTGCTTGTATGTTCGTCATTCGATAATTGTAACCCATCACGTCATGCAAGTATCTTGTCGAACCTTGTCCTTGACTGTGGATCTTTTTTATATGCTCGAACAATGTGGTGTCGTTGGTGATGTATGCACCTCCCTCGCCGCTCGTTATTGTCTTATTGGAAAAAAAGGATATAGAACTAGCCAAGCTTGCAGTGCCGGTGTATTGGTTTTCGTACCGACCAAACAAGCCTTCACAATTGTCTTCAATGAACAAAGCGTTCTTAAACCGTGCCTGCAATTTGGGAACATTTACAACGTTCCCAACGTTGTGTACAACCAAAAAAGCGGTGTTTTTATCTAGTGGATCAACATGTGATTCATCATACGCCGTATTCCAAGTTTCCAAACTACAATCCACGGCGTAGAGCATAGACTTTGTGTACTCACAAAGCATACTGTTCCACGCAGCAACAAAAACGTTGTTTGGAACAATTAGTTGTTTAATGTTCGGGTTTTGAAACTTGAGAGAAAGAGCGATGAGGTGCGTTGCTGCTGTACCATTATTTGTAAGCAACACATGTTTAACATCAAGCTTTTCTGCCAAAAGACCTGATGCTAGCTCTACGTATTTTCCTTGCGAACTAATCCAAGTTGAGTCTAACGCCTCATGTGCGTACTTCAACGTTTCTTTGCTAATAAAAGGTTCGTAAATTTTAATCATAGGATAATATCATCTTTGTCTAAGCCGAGATAATGTATTATCTCTCTGTAATATTCAATGTTTTCTAGGAATGGTCTGATTCCGTGACATTCGTAAAACGTTCCATCTTGGATTTTTGGAAGCAATGGATACTGTTCTACCAAGCTCCGATCAATTCTACCAAAACCATGCGGATTTAGTAAACTTCTAGCTAAAAGGGTTGTTCTTATTGTTTTATCTGGCCACTTTTCGTAAAGGGCACGAAGAAGAGACTCATCCGAGAATTGATTAAAAAGAAGGTTAACGGCTTCTTTCCCAATGTAATGATAGTTAAACCAACTATGGATGAGGTCTTGATATCCTAACTGTTGGGGATTGATAATTTGCTGGAATGTGGACCCTCGGGCTGTAGTGCGGTCCATTGGCCATTTTCCATAATCGGCAGTCCCTGCCGCAAAAGCAGGGTGGTCCCAACCCCACTTTATCAAATGGTCATCTGGTGCAGCACGAAAAACATCTAGTACACGCCTTGTAAGTGGCAGCATATCAATGTCGATAATACTACAGTTCTCATCTGTGAACTCTGGCTCCGTGGCCATTGCCATTCTAGAGATCTTGGCCTGAATTCCTCTGTCAATCTTTAGCGGTTTATACAGGTGGACATGTCCAAACTCCGACAAACGTTTTACTAAAGGATCGTCATTGTCCCTGTCTGTGACAAATGCAATGTCTGTTTCTAGTCCTGTAAGCTTTTTCCAAGCTTTCGTCACCAAGGGAACAAATTGGATATATGTTGGATTTTCGTCTGTTGCTGTGAGTAGTCGTGTTATTTTCATGCCTTTATACCTTACAGTAGCCTCCAGTTGTTTCTATAATTTGTTTTCTCCTAGATACTCTTTTCCAAATGTAATCAAAGCTGGATTCAAGTGTTCTAATACATACTTTTTGTGTTGTCTTGTTTCTTCTATCGCATCAAATACAGAAGAATCAAACTGCAAATCTCCAACAATCAAAGACGGAGTTTGTACCGCACAAAAACTTAATCCGTTTACTACCGGATCATATCTTCCATTAATGTCTTCTATTGAGTGATTGTAGTTCACAGACTCGTAATGCTTGTACCACAACTGCTTCAACGCATAAAATCTGCGGTTAATAGCTTGCAAATGAAGCACTCCATAATCTTTTGTACGTGTTTTTGGAAGATTAACAAGAGGTACTCTAGGGGTGTGATACTTCCACTGTGATAGATCCAAGTTGCCTGTGTGTTTCAATGGCAAGATAAAGCTCCTATAGTTGTTTACATAGGAGGGATCGTTTCTTGTTTGGTTAAGAGTGTCATTTACTACGTTATACCAAAACAACCAAATATCTTTGGTTTCATACTCCTTTAACACGTCGCTTAAATCATTACACAAATTTGCTGACAACAACTCATCAGCGTCAATTGACAAAACATAGTCAGCACGTTTCTTGCGACTGTGTTGCAACATCTTTGAACGGTGATAAGCTTCGTTAAACGAAGGAAGCTTGTCGTTGTATATTACATAACGTTCTGGCGGCAGATGTTTCGCAATGACTTCTAATGTATTGTCGGTAGAGTTGTCGTCATAAAACACAAACTGGTCAACTGCATATGCCTTCCATAATGGCAATACACAATCCAATAACAACCCTTCGTTTTTTACCATGGTATTAAAATGAACGTTCATGGCAGATTCCATTTAATGTTGTTTGCTGCTAGGTAGTCAAGATAAGATACAGTTCCGTAGTTCTTAACGTCCAAAATATATCCATTGCCATCATACGCTTGACCAACAAAATGGTCGCTGCTTCGGTTTCCAGAAGATGCAGGAAAAGGCTTTTTGTCAAAAAACTCGTCATGCACACATGCCACGCCTTTGATTTTTGGATATACGCTGTCTCGGAGATATTCTTGGTCGCATTGCCAATAGTTGCCGGGTTTATGCTCCAGAATTCCATCACCGACTAGCTCTTTAAAACCAGCAACTTTTGTTCCCCACATCCCACCAAGAATAGGAACACCGTGCTGTGGATTATCTCTCATTATATGAAACGTTTCACTGCTACCAAGCCATTCTTTTACCGCTTCGGCTTCCCGAAAACCAAAACGACTATCAGTATCTCTAGACATCATCACGTCTACTGTTGAATCAAAGGCAGCATAGAACCTCCAAAACATACCTGTCCAGTTCCCGTCTTCTTGCATTTCGACAACCTCAATGTTGTCGCTGCTTTTCAGCTGGGATAAGAATTTTTTGTTTGCTAATGTGCTTTTACCGACGTAAAACCTGCAAATCCAGTCGGGATAAAAGATCTTGGCCAATGATACGTTTTGCAACGCTCCACCAAGGTAACGAGGGTCATTGCCCCACAAAGAAAATGAGATGACTTTTTTCATAGAGGAAATCCACCTTCTTTACGATTGCGATAGTTTTTTGCATCCAACTGTTCAAAGGGTAGATTCTTGATAAAGGTATCATCAATCCCAATGTTTTGAGCATTTGGATGCACTGTCTTGTATATCGACTGAGCGACTACATCCCTTTGAATCCAGTCTGGATGAACATGCCGGATAATAACCTTGTCAATAAATGTTTGCTTGCCTAAATTATTAGCAACATCTGTAAACTCGTTATCACACCAAAAACTCTTGTAGCTGGGATGATAGATGTAATCAAACCGATCATAGTACTTCTTGCCAAGAATACAAAGAGTATTAAAGTCTCTTCTATACCCATCAAAGAACCATAACACACCGTCTGTGTCTGCATAGTTCTTCAGCATCTCATTACGAATAATCTCATCATATCCCTTTTCTTCTGGAACCATGTCGTCAGAAGCTAGAAGGATGATGTCATGTGGAGGGGCATGAGACATGTCGGCATTCACTGCTTCAATCTTACTCTTAGAATGGCCAAAAACAACAGTCATTCCTTTGTAGTTGTTTTGTAGTTGCTGCCGCACTGCATCATTGTTCATTGTTAGATCATCTTGATCACATGTGATAAGAAAGCTTGTTAAGTGCTTTCGTTTGGCACCATGATAATAACGATCAAGAACAGTGAAGAACTTATCTGGTCTACCCCGTGTAGGGAACTTAACTAACAGTTTATAGTCATCCATATCACCAACCTATTATTTCTGGGTCGTCTTGCCCTACTATGATAGACCTTCTCATGGACAATGCTCCGTGCTTACATATGGACAAAACCGACAAGAACCACGGTCCTTTGGAAACATCTTTTTCTGGATATATCCCAACATGTTATCAATCGTTCCCATAGCCTTCTCTACAGCCTTGTCTCCAACACTAACCGTGACTAGTTCGCAGTTCCCCGGCTTCTTGCTTCTTCGCAGCAAAACAAACCCGCACTTAACATCCTTGAGAGTTAGACCAAACTTACGTGAGTAAAAATACTTGTAGAATGCCAACTGCATCGTCTTCTTTGGATCAATACGCTTTGCTACAGGCCAAAAGTATGAACAGGTTTTCCAATCAATAACCCAAACAACTCGCTCACCCTTCTTGCCAACACCTTCAATCACTCCATCAATAAATCCTTTGAACATATGATTGTGTCCATCAATGGTTTCCATCAAAGGAAACTCGCTGGCAATAAACTGCCAGTCTGCTCCAAAAGTTTCTTCCATAAATGCTGGAATCTCAGAGAGGATAGGTTCGATGGTATCATGCCAGTCTGATTCCTTGAGCGTAGAGGCATTAGGAAGGGCCGAGAACATTTTGGATAGCTCTGCCTTGATATCGTCGATTGGTGGCATTACACGGGCTGCTAGGTACTTCTCTAGGGCATCGTGAATAACCTGACCAAACTCTGTATGTTCGGACGGCCCATCATTCGATGTCTTTACTTCGTCCAGATATTTTAGCTTGTGTTTATGAGCACAGTCCATCCACGTAGCAATCTCAGAATATGAGACATGCTTGCGTAGCTTCATGTAGTCAACAGAGGTAGGAGCAGACAAGTCAAGATCGGTTGAGATAACCATCCTGTTATCCAGCAAGCTGTCGATGCTGTTTGATTCCAGCACATCACGCTTACTGTTTTCAAGAATCTTGAGATGCTTTTTGGTGAACTTTGGGGGAGAGTTTGTGTTATCCATATGGCATTCAGTATACCATATGGATATTCCTATGGCTTAGGATTTGATTCAGGAAGTTGAAGAACAGGTGCAACAGCAGCAACTTTTTCGCCACTTTGGATTTCCAGTACTTCTACCTTTTCGTTGCTCGCTGCAATAGCATGTTTAATACCATTGGTAAAAGTAGCGTTGGTGCCTGGAAGAATCTTTTTCTTCATCGGGCCAGAAGTATAATCTCCGCTGCCCTTGAAAAACAACCATTGTTTTACTGCGAACTCTTGTGTGGCGAGCACCTCAGTTACTTGACCCGGTTCAACCCAGATGTGAGTAACCTTTACAAAGGGTGTATCCCACAAAACCAACTTGCCACCCCAAGTTTCCTTGGTTTTTTTCTTTGTGAAAACTTTTTTTAGCCATGAAATCATATTTGCTAATCTCCTTCTTGTTATTTAGTGCTTTGTTTCTTTTTTACTCTTTCGAGGTACTAGCGGCGGCGCAACTGTGGGAGAGGGAATAGCAACCTTTTCATTCTTGAGTGATTTTCTCGGGGATGGTGGAGGTGGTGTAGATACGTCTTCTTCCCTACATTCACAGTCCGTTAGACTAAGATCGCAATCTTCGCAATATAACTCTTCATCCTCCTCTTCATCCTCCTCTTCATCATACTCTTTCTCACAGTCCTCACCGTGTTCACAGCACCGCTTAGTGCGCTTCGTCAATCGATTAAGCTGAGAAAGCGTTAGATCAACAGCATCCTTCACATCACTTAGGGATTCTAGGATATCAATTGGCATCGCTCCTGTTTTTTCGACCTCCTCCAGAGTGCTCGCCATGTCAAAAAATAGTGATTTCAAACCGCCTACAAATAGTCTTGCCTTTAGTGGTCCATTACTCATAATTTATTCTCCTTGTTGTTATCTACGATATCCAAAATTAACTTTTGCTTGAAACTCACCGAAGTTTCTTGCTCCGGTATAACTAAAAGCACTGCGAAGCCCACCAGCGATTTCTTCCACTACGTTTTTAGCAGGTAGCTTTTGTCCTGTTGTAGCTGTTCTGCCTTCTGGTGTTGGTAAACCACTGTCTCCAGAACGAATAACTGCCATCGCATCTCGACTTGCCATGCCACGATAAATACTACGTAGTTCACCAACAGCTGGATCATAAATCCTTGACCTACTTGGGTTCTCTGGGCATCCTGCAAAGAAATAACCGCTCATAACAGCCGTCGCACCCGCTCCAATAGCCTTGGCAACGTCGCCATATGCTCTTGCTCCACCATCAGCAATAACAGGCTTATCTGTTGCATCAGCGCATTGTTGGATTGTTGTGAACATTGGTGTATTTACACCTGTGACATTCTTTGTCTCACATACAAAACCACCGCCAATGCCAACCTTGATTGCATCAGCGCCCCATAGGTCTAGATCCTTTACAGCTTGTGATGTGCCTACGTTTCCTGCCATGATAAAAACATCACGACCAAAACGCTGACGAAGCCAATAAATGGTATTTTTCATCATAAGACTATGCCCGTGAGCAATGTCAACAACAAAATATCGTGCGCCAGCCTTGTAAAGCTCTTCTGCACGCTCTTGCCAATCTCGACTTGTTCCAATAGAAACAAAACAATCCATGCCCTTGTTCGATGCTACCTGTAGATAACTCAACACATTGTCAGCAATAGGCATAAATCGGTGAATGGCCCCACATGCTCCAGCCTTGGCCAAAACAAGAGCCATCTCACCCTCTGTAACCGTATCCATGTTCGATGCCACGACAGGAACACGTAGTTCGTATGTCAAGCTAGAATCACGACTATTTAGAACAACTCCTGTGTCTACCTCAGACCGACTCATAATGTCGCTGTAGTTAGGCATGATAAAAACATCATCGTATTCCCGATAAACTTCTGGCATAGTATTTCGCTTTCCTCTCAAGATAAGGTTAACAGTTCTTATTCAAGGAATCTAGTTATTATTCAAAACAATGAAACTCACCAAAGAAAACGTTCAGACAATAACACAGTTCGCCAAACACTGCATTCGTGAACTTGGCATAAAATCTCCAGTAAAGATTACACTGTCCAAACGTCAAACAGGACAAGCTACAGCTGGATACTATAATCCAGCGGACTGCACCGTGTTCGTTGCCGTTCATAATCGTGCAATAGCTGATATTATGAGAACCGTGGCTCATGAACTCACTCACTGCAAACAACAAGAGGATGGCACAGAGTTCCCAAGCGATGATGAAGGTTTGCAACCGCTGGAGGATGCTGCAAATGTAGAGGCCGCAAAATTAGTGAGGTTTTATGGACGCAAACATCAAGACATTTACGCCGACTTATCTCCTACTTACTTGCAAGAATTCCTTTTCCCAAATGCTAATAACCGTAAAATTATTGGCTCTTAGTTCCTTTTCTTTCTCTAAGGTTTTTTCGTAAAGTTCCCCGAACGTACAACTAGTGCGTTCATTCCATGCATCCTTCTCGAATTTATTTGGATTTCCATGCCAGTAGTCACCATTGAACTCATATACTGTATTTGTTTCAGGATTATAAGCATCGACTTCATATCTTTTGCCAGAACTCATTAGCAAAGCTTTTTGTCTATATTTTTTTGGAATATTCAAACTATTGAGCCATGCAGCTTCTGCTTTTGATACTCGAAATTTGCACTTAGGGCATTTTTTTCCCTTGAAATGGTTCGAAGGAAAAACATGAAACTCTCCATGTTTTTTACAAACTACTGTAAGCTTAGTTTTCGAATCAATGTATTGTGTTAATGAATAATCATATTCATCACAGTGTACCATTGCTGATTTTTTAATAAACTGTTCTGTTGTCAACCGTATGTTTCCAGCGCAGGTTGGACAACCTTGCTGTAAAGTTTTATGAAGATGGTTTGCTGGGGTTTGCCAATAAGAGCCGTGCGCCTCACAAATTATTTCCACTTTTTTGTGGTATTTTGAATATATCACTTTTGAATAATCGTATATGTTATTATGCACTATTTTTGCTTGAGTGATAAATTTTTCTTGGGTTTTATTCAAACTGTTAATTACACGTTCTCTGCCACATAAGCTACATCCACGCTGCCGCATATGGTCTTTTGCCTTTTGTTGAAATGGTCCGTGTGTCTTACAAATGATTGCCAAATATGCTTCGCCTAAAATACTAGGTTCTTTTATAAGTGAGTAATCGTATTTGTTTTGATGGTAAGAATTCGCTTTTTCAACGAATTCTGGAAGACTCCATCTGCGATTACATATAGGGCAACCAACACCTTTAAAATGGCTATGTGATCGCTGCCAAAAAGAACCATGAATTTTGCATCCTATTTCTATCGGGACGGATGAGAAAGTATATTCAGACTTACTGTAATCGAACTTATCACCATATATTGATTTAGCTTTAGTAGTGAACCATTCGGTCGTTTTTTGTTTTTGTCCCATGACAATAAATATATCATGGCAAACATTATTGTCGGAAGTTTTGTTGGATTCTACGAGGCAAATACTAGCAGTGGTAAGCTGGTGAGGTTCTACGGCAGGAAGAATCGTGATATTTATTCTGATTTAATCAGCGAAGGTCTACAGAGATTTCTTTTCAGACAATGAAATAGATTTTTTAAAATCGTCTTCACAGATATTTAACAAAGACACAATCAAGGTAAATCATATGAAAAATAATATAAGATCTGATCTAAAAACTATAATAAAGCTTTTAATAAAAGAAAGCGATTTAAACACGCCGATGGCGTCTCCGCAAGAAAGAGCAAAAGCATTAAATAAAGCATTTGCTAAGAAATGGACAAGCGATCCAACGGGTGAAGGGCCAAGCGATGCAGAAATTGAAGCACATGAAAAAGAGATGGAGGCAGTATTAGGAGGAAAGCCTTCCTCCGCTAGTTCCAATTCTGCGAATACGGTAGGAGCGAATGGTGGTGCTAATAATCTATCAAACCAAAACGGAATGGCTAAAATTATGGCAGCACATGATGTTGCTATGAATGCTATAACTACTAATAAACCAGCGGCACCGGGCCGTATGTCAGATCCTACGGCACGTACAATAGATCTGAAGAATCCAAATAAATGTAAAAATTGTGGGATAGTTTTAAAGCCGGGTTCAAATTTCTGTCATGTTTGTAGAACAAAAGTATCAGAAGAACAGAAGGCAGAAATAGCAAAAATCACCGGGAATGCACCAGTAGCAGCCCCAGTAGTACCGAAAAAAGACCCTACTAAATGCGAAAAATGTGGCAGAGCATTAAAACCGGGTGCAAATTTCTGTGGTTGTGGTACAAAAGTATCAGAAGAACAGAAGGCAGAAATAGCAAAAATCACCGGGAATGCACCAGTAGTCGAACAGGTAATCAGCGAAGGTCTACAGAGATTTCTCTATAGCTCTCCAAAATCTTGAAGGTCCGTCCAACAAGTAGTCTTCAATTTCTGGAACATCTCGATTAAACCAAGCTTCTGTGGCGTGCAGCACTTGGTCGTTTACAATCGGATTTCCTCCCAATAGCTTTGTCTCCGTAGTTATCCTAGACCCAACATCCTGGTCCTTGGGCTGGAAGACTAAACCCTTACTCTTGGCAAGCTCCTCAAGAAACTGTTCGTTTGTTAGGTTCTTCAATAGAACGTAGTTCATATCCCTCTCCTTGCAATAACTCACCGCATCTGTTGTACCCTTTATCCAGCTATCTGAATCAAGAATAACCCAACGATCTAAAACCTCTATTTCTCCTCGTTCTTTACGTTCTCTTACCTTGCGAATATTCAAGATAGTCTCTGGATAGAAAGTGCTACTTTGAGTAAAAT
>Ga0209596_1001525_pt1 | contig 19816 bp, 18 predicted proteins | sample M_130807_MF_Meta_FD_187314 | JGI IMG/M metagenome (GOLD analysis project Ga0209596, IMG submission 187314) | Freshwater microbial communities from Lake Montjoie, Canada to study carbon cycling - M_130807_MF_MetaG (SPAdes) (version 2) | ecosystem: Environmental > Aquatic > Freshwater > Lake...
TTTTGTTGGAAACAGTGAAGAGCAAATTTTAACCACTGTTTTGTCCAGAGTGCAAATAATGAAGGTTCCTCGATTAAAAGATGAAGAAATTATTTATCAATTAGAAAAAAAAGAGGGCGTTGGTAATAAAGAGGCGCATGCAATTGCACGCCAGGTTGATGGAAATTTTAATGAAGCATTAAAACTGGCAAAGAACAGCGAAGACGATAATGAAAAACTTTACCTGCTTTTTTTAAGAATCTGTTTAAAGGGAACTCACGAAGGAAAAACCCTTATTGACTTTTGTGAAAAAGTTAATGCCGATTTAGGCAGAGAAAACATGAAAGGACTTTTGCGGTACGGTCTGGATTTGATGCGTGAAGTTTTTGTGCTCGAGCATATCGGTGAATCAAAAGCGCGATTGACAGAAAACGAACTGAAACTAGCTCAATACATGAACCAGCGATTGTCGTTTCAGAGCAAGGAAGAAATAATTAAGCGGCTAGAAGAATCGTGTTTTCATTTGGAAAGAAATGCCAATCCGAAAATTCTGTTCATGAATCTCGGCATATTCCTGTCGCACCTGTTAAAAAGGAATGAAGTAGTTTTGGCCTGAATCAATTATCGTTGAATAAAATTTGCGGAGAGAAATTATTATCACTTCATTTTATTCAGCTAAAAAAGTCATTAATGAAAAACTTAATTTTAAAAAATTCTATACTCATAAATTTAAAAGTCACAAAATTTACTTATGAGTTGTAACGGATGCACCTCTGGTGCCGGAAAAGAAGGAAAACCATCAGGATGTAAAAGCAATGGCTCTTGTTCAAGTGGCGGTTGCAATCGCTTAAACACTTACGACTGGCTTTCAGGAATTGCTGTTGGATACGATGATGAAATCACACGATTTGTTGAGGTGAGCTTTAAGAATGGTTCGCGCAAAGAAATTTTTCGCAACACCAATAAATTATTAATCGACACGCACGATATTGTAGTTGTTGACACTGAAATGGGAGGATACAATGTTGGAGTTGCATCATTAACCGGAGAATTGGTTCGACTTCAGATGAAGCGAAAAAGAATTCAGGAAAACAATGCGAACATTCGATCTGTAATTCGCAAAGCCAGTGAGAATGATCAGAATAAATGGGAAGAAGTCAGTAAGCGTGACAAAGAAACAATGGTTCGAGCCAGAGCAATTGCCCGCTCTTTAAATCTGGACATGAAAATCGGTGATGTGGAATTTCAAGGTGATGGCAAAAAAGCCACTTTCTATTATATCGCAGAAGATCGGGTTGATTTTCGCGAACTCATAAAAGCCTATGCGACAGAGTTTAAAGTAAAAGTTGAAATGAACCATATTGGTGCCCGACAGGAAGCTGCTCGAATTGGCGGCATTGGTTCGTGCGGAAGAGAATTATGCTGCAGTACCTGGTTAACTGAATTCAAATCTGTTACAACATCTGCTGCCCGCTATCAGAATTTATCTATCAATCAGGCAAAACTTTCAGGGCAATGCGGAAGATTAAAATGCTGCTTGAATTATGAATTAGATACCTATCTTGATGCTTTAATTGATTTTCCAAAGAATGTAGAAAAACTGGAAACAGAAGGTGGAACTGCATACCTTATGAAAACTGATATTTTCAGAAGACTAATGTTCTTTGCTTATAAGGAAAAAAATATATTTCATCCTGTGCCTGTAGATAAAGTGAAGGAAATTGTTGAAATGAATAAGAATGGAGTAAAGCCTGCGGATCTTGGTTCGTTTGCCGTTAAAGCTCCAACAAGAAAAACAGATGTTGAAGAAGAATTAAAATATGCTGATGTTGTTGGTCAAACAACACTGGAATCATTAACTTCTAAAAAGAAAAAGAAATCTAAAGGAAAAGGCGACAGAGATAAAGACAGAGGTGGTGATAGAAATCAAAATCGTTCTGCAACTGAAAAACCAAATCAGCCAACTGCAAAACCTCAAAACCAACCGAAGCCATTGCAGAGTGGTGAAAGAAAACAACAACCGCAACAACAAAAACAAAACCCGAATCAGCGACCTCCGCAAAAACAAAATCCGAAGCCGAATCCGAATAAAAACACCAATCAAAATCCAAATCGTCCGAAACCAAATAAAGACGATAGCGGTCCCACACGCCCATCTATTGGATAATTTCTTAATAAAAAATGAAAATGAGATCAGTCATACTTTTTTCCATTTTTATTTCAACTTTTGTTTTTCAGAGTTGTGAGAAAAATCGTGTGTTTGAGAAAAATATTTCCATTGAAAAATCTTCATGGAAAAATTCTGATAAAATAAAATTAGAAGTGGATCTTCAGGATACTTCTGCAACCTATAATGTATACATTAATGTTCGTCACAATTCTGTTTATCCATACAGCAATTTATGGGTGTTAATCAAAACAACCTCACCTGATGGAAATTCTCAGAAACAGAGAGTCGAAATTCAATTAGCAAATGAAGATGGCGCATGGCATGGTGAAGGCATGGGCGATATCTGGGATTTAAAACACCTGGCACAACAAAATGCAATCTTTAATAAGAAAGGAGTATATTCTTTTGAATTCGAACAGATAATGCGCGAAGATCCATTGCCCGGAATAATGGCAATGGGTATAAGAGTGGAGAAAACAACCCCAATAAATTAATTAAAACACCAAATCTCTTTTTTATTATTCCGGTTAATTGTCCTTAGCACCCTGCAAAATCCAATTATATACTATTTGAATCTGATCATCTGGCAAATTCCATGTCGGAGGCATTTTCTCTTCACCATTTCCTGATATCGATTTATAAATCTTGCTTTTATCGGGTTTACCCGCCTTTACTTCTCCATAATTAATAACATCGTTGTAAGTTACGAGAGGAAATTCGGAATAACCAGCTGCTCCATGGCAACCTGTATTTTGACAGCTACCACTAAGCACCAATTGAACATCGTTTTTAAAACTAATCTCTGTTTGATTGGGATCTGAAATAGGATCGTGAACACAAGAGAATAAAAACAATGATGCTAAAATAACAGCAGTTGCATTATACCTAACTGTCGTATGATTTATTCTTAAACTTTGATTAAAGGAGACTTTCATATATCAAAATTAAATTTAAAAGTCATTTTAAAATATGATTAAATAAGTTTTAAAAGAAAAAAAAGCCTCTTCGAATTGAAGAGGCTTTAAAATATCTTTATAAAATAATTACTGAACAAAAAGCTTAAATACTCCTCTCTTTCCATCTGCTAATTTTACCTCCAGCAAGTAAATTCCTGTTGAAAAACCATTTAAATGAAATTCCTTTTTCTCACCTGCATATTCTTCAATCATTTTTCCATTTAAATCAAAAATTCTTGAAAAAGATATAGCAGATTGAGTCAGGTTATGAATCTGAAATTCATTGTTAGTTAATGAAGTTATGAATAATTTAGAATTTAATTCAGGGTCATTAATACCAACATTGTTTTTAAGATAAATTATTTCAATTGCTGAATCACAGGGGGAAGTATTTATTATTGGCCAAATCACCACCACATTATCCCCAACCTGAAAGGCAACAGGCAGTAGATTTAAAGTATTTGAGAACTGATAAGATTGCCCAGGGTTAAAAGATAAATTGGTTGTATTTACCTGATCAGGTAAAACTCCATGATTTAAGACTAAACCTTTTACTTTAACAGAATCAACAAAAACAGTATCAGTAGAAATATTAGTTAAAGAAAAGAACAGTGTTGCATTGCCTTGCCAATTGGCAGTATCAACCAGTGATACATTGGTAAGAACAATATCACCACACTGTGCAAATACTTTCGCATAAGTTGCTGCGAAAAAAATCAGGAAGGCAAGTAAAATTTTTTTCATTGTGTTTAATTATTGTTCAAAGTTAAATGTATAAAAGGTTTTGCAATTTCAGAAAATATATATTTCTTACGCTTTCATAAAATTTAATAATATGGATATTTTGAATCAGGTCATCGGCCGAATGAATAAAGAAGACATTCGACATTATAAATTGTATGCATCCAGAATGGAGTATAGCCATGACAGAAAAGACATTTCATTGTTTGATCACATTCGTGAAGAAGGTGAAAATTACACTGAGTCTGCTGCAATAAAAAAATTCTATCCGCCATATAACCGCAATGCTTATTACCGACTCAAGCACCGCCTGCTGCAAGTACTTAATAAATCCTTACTACTTCAATATGTAGAAAGCCAGGATGAAATATTTATTCATGCATTATTTGGTTTGTACAAACACCAGTTCAATCAAAATAATTTTAGTGTTGCCCGTTATTATTTAAAGAAAGCCGAAAGCAAAGCAATAGCAATTGAGTACTTTGAAATGCTTGATATTATCTATTCGGAATATATAAGACTTTCAAACACCTTAGTCAATATTAATCCTGAAGATTACATTGAAAAAAGACAAAACAATTATGAAAAACTAAGTAAGCTCCGTGAAATTGACCAGGTTCTTGCTGCAATTAATTATCGAATAAAACTTTCTCAAAATTTTTCTTCTGACACTTCACTTATCAAATTACTTGAAAAAACTTTAAAGGAATTTTCTTCAGATAAAGAATTATCAAAAAGTGCACAGTTTCAGTTCCGAATGATAAATGCAGTAAGCAGAACCTTGCTGCAAAAACATGAATACAAAACATTAGAAAAATATTTATTGACTGCATTCAAGAATTTTCAAAAGAAAAGAATGTTTAATAAAAGCACGCATGAGAATAAATTGGAAATGCTCACATTTATCGTTAACACTCTTTTCAAAAATAAAAAGTATAAAGAGTCCTTAGAATGGAGCGAAAAACTTCGAACCGGAATGGAAGAACATAATCGGTTGTTATACAATAAATATCTAGTGTTCTATTACAATGCGCTTACAATAAATTATTCCGTTGTTAATCCTGATAAAGCAATTGAATTATTGGAAGAATTAAAATCAGGTACGGTATTAAAATCAATTCCCTTCTATGAAATTTTTGTCTACCTCAATCTGGCAATATTTTATTTTGATAAAAAGAATTATGATAAAAGTATCCGCCACATTATAAAAATGGGATTATTGGATTCATATAAGAAAACCGATGATGGCTTGAAACTGAAAATTGCTGTTTGCGAATTAATGATTCGATATGAACTTAAAGAAATTGATACTATCACATACCGGTTAGTTCAAATGAAAAATGATTTTAAAGATTTATTAAAAGAAGATAATTACAGCCGCGAGAAAAATATGTTGACGATGATTGAATTACTTTCAAAATCAATTTCAAAAAATCAGGGCGAAAAATTGAAGTTAATGATGAAAGAATTTATTCATAAAGATAAAGATACTGATAATGATGTAATTAAATATGTGCCATGGTTAAAAGGAAAACTGGAATCTATTAAAGATTAGGCAAGTGAATATTTAATAGAAATGAACATTTCGTTTTATAAATATCTGCTGCGGTTTTATTTATTCAGCATGTTGGTTCTTTTCTTATTGCGAAGCATATTCTTACTATATTATTATCAAAACGCATTTAAAACAGCCTGGGCAGAATTACTTCATTCATTTTGCATAGGCTTTATTATTGACTCTTCAGTTGTTTCAATTACAATAATTATTTCTTTGATTATTTCTTTGATTTCAGTATTTTTCTCAGAAAAAAGTCCGCTTATTTTTTTTCGACTTTCATTTACTCTGATATGTATTTCATTTTTCGTCAATCTTATTGATATTTTTTACTTTGAACAGTTTGGTGTTCGTTTAAATCAATATGCTTTACAGGAATATGAAAGCCCTGAAACTGTTTTACCAATGATCTACAATGAATATCCGGTGATTTGGATTATGCTTATACTCGGTCTTTTTTTTTACTCATTTTTTCTTTTATGCCGAAAATATTTTCGATCTTTATACTTAAACAAAAAGGTTCATTCATTTAAATGGATCATATTATCTTTTTTATCTTTTTTTTTCTTGTCATTCATTTATTATGATGGACCATTCTGGAAGTTAACCAGTTTCAGTTCTTCTTCGCTGCTAAATCAAATGAGTTCAAATGGGGTTTATACATTTATAAAATCAGTTGAGCAAAGCATAACATATAAAAACACAATAACCATATTCCCTGAAATACCAGATAGCTCTGCACTCAGTTTTATTAAAAACATTTCAGTGCATAATGATGAAATTTCAATTCCAGGAAAATTTCCTACTCAGAGAAAATTTATAAGCCCGCTTCCCAAAAAGAATAAGAATATTGTTATAATTATTTGCGAAAGTTTTTCAGCTTCTAATTTAGGTGTACTTGGAGGAAGATGCTTATCACCACAATTTGATTCTTGGAGTAAGAAAGGACTTTTATTTACACATTGTTATAGTAACGGACCAAGAACTCACTTTGGAATTACATCAGTCGTTTCAGGATTTCCTGCAATTATTGGAAGCAGTTTAATTCGAAGAAAAGGGCCTAATGAATTTAATACACTTGGAAATATATTAAATGAAGAAGGGTATGAAACGAATTTTTTTTATGGAGGTGATGCAAGTTTTGATGACATGGAACTGTTTATGCATCAAGGAGGATTTGATCAAATATTTGACATTGACGATTTTAAAAATTATCGATATAAAAACGCAATGGGTGTTTGTGATGAAGATTTATTTAACAAAGCTTATAATGAGATATTTCAAACTGGAACACCACCAACGCTATCAGTTATTTTAACCGTTAGCAATCATGCTCCGCACCAAGTCCCCGATTACTTTCTGAAATCGAATCCTGAGGTAAAAAAAATGAGTCCCAAGGAATCGACTTTTTATTATGCTGATTATTCATTGGGGAAATTTCTTGATCAATGCTTTAAAAATCCTCAGTTCAGTAATACTGTTTTTTTAATCCTTGCAGATCATGGTGAAGTGTATGATTTAAAAGATCAGAATTATAAAGTTTACCATATACCAGCACTTCTATTGAATTCAAACCAACCGGTTGGCAAATTTGATTCTGTTTGTTCTCAAATCGATTTTGCTCCAACCCTTATTAATGAAATTGGTTACGAAGGCACTTACCATTTTATAGGTCAAAATCTATTCAGCAATTATTATAAATCTTTTTCGATTAGCCGAAATACCGAAACTGCATTGGCTTATCATTATGAAAACAAAGTTTACTTTACTGATCTTAAATATGGTGGTGATAGTTATTATTATTTAGACAGTCTATCTTATCCATCCATTAAATTTGAACCATCTCTATTAGAAAGAAATAAAACTCAATCATTTTTAAAAAATTATCTGGAAGGTCTTTCAGTTATTTATCGTGATGGGTTTTATCAATTCAAAAATTCAAAACAATAAAGTTTTTAACTATGAAAATGAGTTTAGACGAGTTAAAATATCCGATTGGAAAGTTTAATTGGTCAAAAGAAATTACCCCCAATGGAATTAAAGATTGTATCAATACAATTAAAAATTTTCCTGATCTATTAAAAAGAGAAGTAGATAAATTAAAAAGCGAAGAACTGGCATATATCTACCGACCTGAAGGTTGGAGTATCCAACAGGTTGTTCATCATTGCGCTGATAGCCACTCAAATGCATTTATAAGATTTAAACTTACAATTACTGAAGTTAAGCCAACGATTAAGCCATATCTTGAAAACCTCTGGGCTCAATTACCGGATGTTACTGAAGCACCAATTGAATGGTCCTTTAGCATTTTGAATGGATTGCATAACCGCTGGGTATTACTATTAAAAAATATGACAAACGAACAATGGAAAAGAGTTTTTATTCATCCGGAACTCGGGAGGGAAATAACTTTAGAAAGCGCCGTTTATTTATATGCATGGCATTGCAATCATCATTTGGCACATGTTATACAAGCAAAAAAATTTAAAGACAATTTCGGAAACCTTTAATCTGTAGCGGCTCTGTTAAACAGCCAAGGAATATATTTTGGGCTATCTGTCTTCAATTCTTCAATCGATTTAACTTCCTTAAAGTTTATTTCTTTCTCTTTAAATCTGATTCTGTTAGAATTAAAAGGAGTAAAAAAAACTTTAACAGTATCATCCCTTTGCGCTAATTCGTTCAATCTGGTATTTAATTCTTGTGTAAAAATTTTCTGATGGAAATAATAAATCTCACTAATTGTATAGTCATTTTTTAATAAAAGCAACAAACAAATAGATCCAACGAAATAGGCCCATTTTTTTTTCAAAAGAAAAAATGCTACAACAACCATTACACAAATCAGGTAAAGTTGGGGAGCATATCGTGCGAGCCAACCTATTCTGGTTATAAAAATCGATAAAAAAATTATTGTGATTGCTATGATTAGGCTGTAAAATATTTTCCTGTCAAAAAAATAAAAAAGCGGAATCAGCAAAAGGCAAATTGAAATTGCTAAAGAAAAATAAGGGCCTAACCCTGCCATGGAACCGTCAGCTACTGCGTAGTTCATTATTTCATCGCTACCAAATGTGCCGGGGATTTTTAAAACATTATTTAAAGGGGTCTGACTCCAAATGGATTTTGAAAAAGTAGATTGAAAAAGTCTTTCAAATCGATTCATTTCAGGGAATGATACAGGTGCAATTGCATTTTCAATTCCTTTTGAAATTTCTTTTTTAGTCTCATCAGCCAATGGATAAATTGGATTGTGATAATTAATTAAGTTCGAAATGAATGGCGAAAAGCCAAGTACCATTATCCCAAAACCAAACCCAATTACACTTGCTATAAACAATCTCCTGATGGCAGGCAAGTTTTTATACTGCCAAAAAATTAATCCGATTCCTACTAATAGAACAATGAAATAAAATGGCATGGAAAATTTATAATTTACCAAAATAGCAATAGCAACAGCTAATAAAATAATGGCTCCATTTTGTTGAGTAAAAAATATAAAAATCGCTAAAAGAATAAACACTAAAATTCCGGCTGCAATTTGTCCATCTATATAATTACTCTGGCTTTGATAAATTGAAACAGGATTTGTTGCCGCTACTAAACCAATAATTAATGCTAAAAAAAAATTAATCTTAAAAAACTGATTTAATACAACAACACTCAGAAACCACGCAATTACAATCCATAAATAATTAAAAGTTTTAACCGATTCTATTTCCCCTGAAAACATGTAAAGTGATAAAGCACTATACCAGGTTCCTCGCGGATAATGATTGATATAAATATTTTCTGCTTTAACTGAATTATCGAGGTATTGCTGAATCGGATTCCAACCTTCAATCATTTTAACAATAGCTTCCAAATGATAAGCCTGCCCATCCCATGAAACATCATAATATTTTTCACATTTATTCTTTGCAAGAATAAATATTGCAACAGCTGATATAAGTCCTATCGTAACAACCTTCCAATCAATTATAAAATACTTTGAACATAGAAAATAACAAGTCAGCACGCTTAAAAATACTGCCGTTAAAAACACTTTTGAGGTTGGGAAAACATTAACAGCGAAACAAAAATCTACAACTGCTATGTTCCAGAAAATTAAAAACAAAAAAACAATTGCAATCACAAACAATAATTGATTGTGTGATTTGAATTGAATTGGGTTTTGCATTAAATAAATTGATAAATATTATCCCAGTCTGGTTTTCAAATCCAATCTGAATTTCCTGGCTGTATCCTTTGCAATATCATAACCTGCATCAGCATGACGAATAACGCCCATTGCCGGATCATTATTCAATACTCTTTTCAATCTTCTTTCAGCATCTTGGGTTCCATCGGCAACAATAACCATCCCTGCATGAATTGAATAACCAATTCCAACTCCACCACCATGATGTAAAGAAACCCAACTTGCGCCGCCGGCAGTATTTATCAATGAATTTAAAATTGGCCAATCGGCAATAGCATCTGAACCATCTAGCATGGCTTCAGTTTCTCTATTTGGAGAAGCTACAGAACCAGTATCTAAATGATCTCGACCAATGACTATTGGAGCTTTCACTTTCCCTGTTTTAACTAATTCATTAAATAATAAACCCGCCTTTTCTCTTTCCCCCATTCCCAGCCAACAAATTCTTGCCGGTAATCCTTGAAATGCAATTTTATCTTTTGCCAGATTTAACCAGCGAATTAATCCTTTGTTTTCAGGAAAAAGTTTTTTCAATGCTTCGTCTGTTGTATAAATATCTTCCGGATCACCAGATAAAGCAACCCACCTGAATGGCCCTTTACCTTCACAAAAAAGCGGACGGATATATTCCGGTACGAAACCAGGAAAGTCAAATGCATTTTTTACTCCACGGGATAAAGCTTGTCCGCGAATATTATTTCCGTAATCAAAAGTAATAGCCCCCCGCTTTTGCAATTCCAACATCAGATTAACATGTTCTGCCATTGTATCCAAGGAGCGTTCAATGTATTCAGCAGGATTTTTTTCACGAAGAATTTTTGCTTGCTCGACAGAGATTCCTATTGGGAAATACCCAACCAATTCATCATGAGCAGAAGTTTGATCGGTAAGTGTGTCAATCAATATATTCCTTTCAATCAATCGTTTTAATAATTCAACTGCATTACAAATAACAGCGATAGAGATTGCTTCGCCATTCGCTTTTGCTTCAAGCGACCAGTCAATTGCTTCATCTATATTATGAGTCAGTTTATCCAGGTACTTTGTTTCAATTCTTTTTTGTGCGCGCCATTCTTCCACTTCAGCAGCGAGGCAAACTCCTTCATTCATTGTAATTGCTAAAGGCTGCGCTCCGCCCATCCCACCAAGACCAGCAGTAACATTCAGTGTTCCCTTTAGAGAGCCATTAAAATGTTTTGTAGCTAACGATAAATATGTTTCGTATGTACCCTGAACAATTCCCTGCGATCCAATATAAATCCATGAACCTGCTGTCATTTGTCCATACATAATAAGACCTTTTGCTTCCAACTCTCTGAAATATTTCCAGTTTGCCCAATGTCCAACTAAATTAGAATTTGCAATAATTACCCGAGGAGCATCTTTATGTGTTGGAAGAATACCAACCGGCTTTCCACTTTGAACAAGAAGTGTTTCATCTTCATTTAAATCTTTCAATGCCTTTACAATCAAATCAAAAGCTTCCCAGTTTCGAGCAGCTTTTCCTGTTCCACCATATACAATTAAATCTTCCGGCCGTTCTGCAACATCAGGATCGAGATTATTGTACAACATTCTTAGAACAGCTTCCTGAACCCACCCTTTACAAGAAATTGCATTTCCGGTTGCAGCTTTCAAGTTCTTTTTTGAAGAAGTAGTAATTGACATCTAAAAAAAAATTTTGTCAAAAATAATTATTCAATGCACAGAATAACTTACTTAAAATGAAAAAGGGTGCGGTCTGGTTAACCGGCACCCTTCTTCCACCTAAAAACAAGGAATTACTCCCTCGTGAATTGTAATGTGCGTGTTACTCCAGGAGCTTCAATACGCACGAAATAATTTCCACTACTTAAATTGTTTATGTCAAGTATCAATAGATTAAATCCCTTCGCAACTGCATCATTTTGAGTCTGCATTACTTGTTGACCAATGGAATTAAATACAGTCAAATTAGATGTGCCGAAATCACCTGCATTTAGAGGGATGTATACTTCGTTTTGTGCCGGATTTGGATATAAATTTCCCTCTTTTAATTCAACTGTTTCATCTTCAAGTTTTTCTGTATTCGGACATGTTGAACCTAATATTCCATCCAGATTTAAACTCCAATCATTATTCATTACACGATCAGCCATCTCAAGAGAAGATGAATAATGATTAAAATAACGGTTTGAAAAAATATTTCCAGGCATAACCATATTCCGAATATTCATATTATCAAGAGGCGTATTTGCATCATTATCAGGAGCTAATGGCAGAGAAGTTCCGGTTATATATTCAATGTAAGATTTATCAGAATTAACTCTGAACCAGTTGCAGTTGTTACTATTAAATTTATTCCAGGCCATAATAACTTCAGGATGATTTTTAGCTGAAGTAATATGATCAGAATCATCACGAACCATAAATAACACTTTCAAATTTGGCATATGAATCATGAAAGAATCTATGAAATGATCTGTGTTTCTTAAATACCAATAGTCTTTTGATTCAGCTAAAGTAGGTTGATATGGATAAGTTGTTTGTGGAGGATATATTCCCATTTCAGTTGCCATTTGCAAAACCTGATATGAATAATAATATTTTTTTGTTGCCCCTAAAGTCGCCGCCTCATATTTACCTATTAAGTCATAATCTGTTCCCTTGTTAAAAACTCCATTTTCATTTACATCAAAATAAAACTGCCCTTTAATGTAAGTCTTATTGTACTTAGCTGCAGTATCGTTTGCGGCAAATTTTAATAAATTCCAGTTGTAAGTTCCGGTAGAATCGTTATAAGCATTATTCTTATTAATAGCAACGGTGCTACCATAAGGTTTCCCCGGATCTGCTGTGAGCATTCCGTCTCCAATTGGAGATTCAAAAAATGAAACCCAAGCTACTGAACTTAAATAACTATGATAAAGACCTAGTACAGACAACAAATTACATCCACCATTTGAGCCTCCGATAATTCCAACATTATCATACAATGGATTATGAATTCCTGTAGATTCATTTAAGTATTTATTATTCATGTCTGGAATTTGACCTAATGCATATCGAATAACATCTCGAGCAGCTATCATACTATTAGGACCTCTGTTATCGTAAACTCCTCCGCTTTTTTGTGCACCATTACCTCCACCAGGATAGTTAAATTGAATTACGATGCATCCATAATTTGACATGTTATACATTGAGGATAAAATTCCAGGAGCAGCCCAACCACCACACATATATATAACTACCGGAGCGCCACAAGAATACCTAGCTGTTTGATAAGGAATCGAAATGCGAACAAATAAACCAGTAGTTCCAGCTACTGAAGAAGGCACTCTTACATTATTGTAAGTGTATGAAGCTTCAGAATTCTTTGAAGCAAAAAGCAAAAAGGCTGAAAGTAAAGTGAGCTTAAAGGCTGTGTAAATTTTTTTCATGAGTTACTTTGTTTTTAGGTGAGACCAAAAGTATTGTGCTTTTTAAAATTTCAATCTCTAAAATGTTAAGTGCCCAGAATTATCCGATAAGTTGTCAAAAATGAACGACGAGAAATTATTTGAAATTATCAAATAACATGGATTTCTCCTTTTTCAGGAATTAAAACCTTTTCAAACCCTTTATCTTCTAAGCATTTTTTAAATGGCAATTGTCCTTCCTCATAGTCACCGTGCACAAGGTAAATCTTTTGCAGACTTTTTCTATCCAAATTATCAAGAAAGTCAAGCATTTCTTTTTGATCTCCATGTGCACTGAAAGAATCCATTAATTCAACTCTTGCCTTTACCTGCTTCATTTCACCAAATAATTTAATTTCTTTTTCGCCATTTCTGATTCTAGCACCAAGTGTTCCTTTTGCACAATAACCTACCATTAATATTGTATTGTTTTCATTTTCTATATTATTTGAAATGTGATGAATGACCCTTCCCGCTTCTGCCATACCTGAAGCAGAAATTATTATTGCAGGACCTTCCATCATATTTAAATTTTTTGACTCTTCGACTTCAGTTATGTATTGCAAATTATTAAAGCCAAAAGGATTTGGGTCAGATTGCAAATGAGCACTGATTTCTTCATCAAAACACTCAGTGTGATTTCGATAAATTTCTGTGGCATTTGTTGAAAGCGGACTATCAACATATACAGGGATTCTATCAAGGTTTTTTTCGTGGTGCAATTTATCCAACATGTAAACTATTTCCTGTGTGCGTCCAATGCTGAATGCAGGAATAATAATTTTTCCTCGTCGGTCGATACAGGTTTCCTTTATCACTTTATAAAAATGATCGAGGTCATCAGGAAATGCCTCGTGGATTCTTCCTCCGTATGTCGATTCACATAACAATACATCAACATCATCCATTTGTTTGGGATCCTTTAATATCGGACGATTGGGTCGACCAATATCACCTGTAAATCCAACTTTAATTAACCGGTCACCTTCTTTAATTTTTATTGAAACACTTCCGCTTCCCAAAATATGACCATTATCACGAAACAAAACTTCAACCCCTTGTTTAATCTGATACCATTCTTCATATTTAATTGAAACAAACTGCTTTAATGAATGTTGAGCATCTTCAACAGAGTATAATGGATTTACAAGCCCCAATCCTCTCTTTTTTCTTTTTTTATTTTCATATTGGGCATCCTTTTCCTGTATGTGGGCACTATCAGCTAACATGATTTCTGATAAATCCTTTGTTGCAGAGGTGCAAATAATTCTGCCTCGAAATCCTTCCTTCACCAATTTTGGGATTCTACCAGCATGATCAATGTGGGCATGCGATAACACCAAACAGTCAATTTCTTCAGGTCTAAATAAAAATTTCAAATTATTTTCATCATCATATGCATCCTGTCCCTGAAATAAACCGCAGTCTAATAAAATTTTATAGCCATCTTCTAATACAAGTAAATGTGAACTACCAGTAACAGTTCTTGCGGCTCCGCAAAATTGAATTTTCATTTATTTTTTTTCTTATTTGGATGGTAAATTTATTCTTATTGAGTAAGCCTGAAAGTTTTCTTAAAATATGAAATGCACAGTCTGATAAAAATCATTTTTGATTTGATTTAACTTTAGACTAACTTTCGTTCACCAAATCAAAGTACAATGATTACCAAGCAAGACCTCGAAGCATTGAACACGCTTACAGGAAACAAAACAGAAGTAAAAGAACCATTGTTCATTCACGAAGCAGTTGAATCATTAACTGAATTAGCATTGGTGCATTTTCCGATGCTGCGAGTAATTGATTCAGGGAAAATGATGAAACTCGAAGAAAAAATTTCTTTGTTAGCAGCAGAGCTAGAAGCTGAGCTTGCGGCATTTTCAGGAGAAACCATTGAGCAGTAAAACTTTTTTATTAGTAAATTCAATTGCTTCCATTATATGGAATTATAATTTTCATTTTCTTTTATTCACATATTGATCATTCCTTCAAAGTAAAGTGAAGGCTTTTATATTTGCGGCCTCTTAAACAAAACAATTAAAAATGTCAGGCGAAAAAATCACCATGAATGAGGGCAGATTGAATGTCCCAAATAATCCAATTATACCATTTATTGAAGGCGACGGAACTGGCGCTGATATATGGAAAGCATCAGTCCGCGTGTTGGACGCTGCAGTTGAAAAGGCTTATGGTGGAACTAAAAAAATTAGCTGGATGGAAGTTCTTGCCGGCGAAAAAGCATTTAACAAAACGGGGAACTGGCTACCGGATGAAACGCTTACTGCTTTTAAAGAATACCTGGTAGGAATTAAAGGTCCGCTCACCACTCCTGTTGGAGGCGGCATTCGTTCGCTAAATGTTGCACTGAGACAAATACTTGATTTATATGTTTGTCTTCGTCCGGTTCGTTGGTTTGAAGGAGTTCCTTCGCCGGTAAAAAATCCAGGTGCAGTTGATATGGTTATTTTCCGTGAGAACACCGAAGATATTTATGCAGGAATTGAATTCGCGGCAGGAACAGATGAAGCAAAAAAAGTTTTGAATTTCATTCAGCAGGAATTCCCCAAGATGTTTGATAAAATTCGCTTCGGAACTCAAGATAAATCTACCGGATGGCAAAAGCAATTAGAAGCTGTAGGTGGACCAAAACGCGAAGTTGAAATTGAAGTTGGAATTGGAATTAAACCGGTTAGCTATTTAGGAACTGAACGATTAATGCATTCGGCTATCAGCTATGCAATTAAGCACAATAAAAAAAGTGTAACGATTGTTCATAAAGGAAACATCATGAAGTTTACCGAAGGTGGTTTCCGCGATTGGAGTTATAAAGTGGCGAAAGATTTTTTTGGCGCAGTGGAAATTGATGGCGGACCTTGGTGCAAAATTCCGGAAGGAAAACCAGGCGCTGGAATAATTATTAAAGATGCCATTGCTGATATCACTCTTCAGCAAATTCTTACACGCCCTGAAGATTTTGATGTTATTGCTACATTGAATTTAAATGGTGACTATTTAAGCGATGCTCTGGCGGCACAGGTTGGCGGAATTGGTATTGCTCCAGGTGCTAACATTAATGGCGTGACCGGTCATGCAATATTTGAAGCAACTCATGGTACTGCGCCTAAATATGCAAATCAGGATAAAGTGAATCCGGGCTCGGTAATTTTAAGCGGAGCAATGATGTTCGAACACCTTGGCTGGTTAGAAGCCGCACAGTTAATTTATAAAGGATTGGAAAAAAGTATTGCCCTCAAAAGAGTGACTTATGATTTTGAACGACAAATGACAGGAGCTACACTTTTGAAATGTTCAGAGTTTGGTGATGAGATAATTAAGAATATGAATTAAGGAGCAGTGAACAATGAATAGTGAAAAACTAAAATCCTGATATTGAAAAGGCGGAAATTTTTTCCGCCTTTTTTTATTTATTACATTGATGCTACTGTATCCAAAAAAGATCCATATATCCCGATAAATGTCCCCGTATTTTTTATTTGTTTCAAATTTATTTTTGTTCCAATACCAAATTCATTATCTCGTTCAGAATAAAAAATAAGATACCCTTCTTTACCGTTTTCCTTGTCCTCATCAAACACGACCCAATGCTTTTCTATTAAATTACTTAAGGGATTAAAAAAGTCTTTTAATTCAGGATATTGAATGTGATCGATAATATTAGTCTTGTCAATGCCATGCATGTTCTTGAAATCACTACCGTTTTCGATTTCAAGTAATACCTCATTATTCAATTTATCCAAATTCATATTCTGCATTAGTTCATACTCAAGAACAAATTTTTTTGCTCACTAAATAATTATTCGCTGTTCATCCCTTCACAAAAAAAATCTCCATACAATTTTGAAATGAAAGTTGGTGCGAGGCATTGAGGGAAAATTATTTACTTAACAATCAACTTAAAAAAATCACTTACTATTTCACCTCTTCCGGATTCATGCTTGTGTGACGCAAACGATAAATGGTTATAGATTTTTTCTTCTCATCCAAAACATAATGAATCAGATAAGGAAATTTTTTTACAAGCAGGCAACGAACATCATCATATCTGACTTGAAAAAACGGACTGGTCTTTAATTCCTTAAAAGTATTTTTTAACTGCGTGTGAAATTTTTTTCCTAAACCTTTCTGTTGCTTATTGTAATAATCAATGCCTTGTTGAATATCATCCATTGCTTCAACCTGAATGAAAATTTTAACCTTCATTATTTCAGGCGGAAAGATTCAGACACTTCGTCCCATGATTTTATATCCTGAGGTTTTGAATTTTTAATGCGGCGACGAACAATGTTTTTTTCTTCTTCACTGATTTCAAAATCAGTGTTGCTTGTTTTAACAAAATCCAAACTTTTAATCAACTCAATAAAGAAGTTGTATTTATTTTCAGGAACATTAAGAATAATCTGTTTCATTGGTTTCGATTTCTGAGATTCAAAAATAATAACTCTCCGGTATTAATTTCCAACTGCCAATTCTATTTATTTTCTCTCTTCACAAAAAAATCTCCATACAATTTTGAAATGAAAGTTGGTGCGAGGCGTTGAGGGGAATTATTTATTGGATAGTCAAACCACCGCCTCATTACTTTTCTGCCCCACTTCATCGTCACCTTTCATATAATAAGCATAGTAGCGGGTGCCGGTTTCAATAGTTGTTTTATCAATGTAGGGGCTGTGGCTGTCGCGCGCCAATAAAATAAAATCAGCATCCGACGGGCGCTTGCGGTAAATGTTTATTCCATCAAAAGTGCCAAGCCGGTTGTAGCTGATGCGAATGCCGTTTACTTCTTTCCTTAGTTTAAGAATGGGCATTTTGTTTTTAGTATCCACTATATGCGAAGGAGCTTCGAGTCCGAGTGATTTGCCTACACTTTTGTTGTACGCTTCGTGCGTTTTCATGCGGCGCGTTTTTTTACGAATCACAGCAAGCGCATTGCGCATCTTGGTTTTTTTATTGGCGCTCGCAGTTTTATAAGTGCTTCTTGCGGCATTGAATTCCTGAATGCTGTCAGTAATCTGCTGGCAGGCATTTTCAAATTCGGTAATCTCGGCGGCGGTCAGTCCAAGTGCGGCACCCTGCAAAGCAATCTGGGTTTTCAGTGTTTGAGCCCAGTTTCCCCGCTTTCCATCCTGACGGGGAATCAAGTCAACTCCAGGCATGATTATTAATTTTGTGCGGCTAAATTAAGTATTTATGCGTTTTTAGAACAAAAACATATTAACAGCTTATGTGTTGTAATAAATAATACTGATGTTGCTATAAATAAAACAAACATTGTTTTAAATAGAACAAATATTTACTACACTATAGTTAATATTTTAATTAACACCTAATATATTTATATAAACTAAACAATTGTTTATTTAAACAAATATATTATTTAAGTAAACAGTTATATTGTTGTAACAAATAAAAGAATAAAATGTGTGTTTGAATTATGTAACCGTGTGTTTTAAAAGTTCAGCCATACCATTCTAATAGCTGATTGTGTGTTTGGGAAATAGCAAGGTGTGTCTGCAGTGACCGTGCCGCTGTTGTTGGTACCTGACTATAACTCTGTTATCTTAAAGTTACTTCCCCTTTTTTCTTCCGCATAAATGCGGCTATCACAAGCGATACAAATAACCCGCCTATCATGGTTCCGCCTGACTCAGCAGTAACCTGGCCCATTGGAGAAAAATAAGTTCGGGCGTTTTCTTCTACTTGCTTTATTTCAACTTCAGTCTTTTTCTGTTTAATCATTTCGTTATGAAACTGCTGAACCATTCTTTCCTGTCTGTTCGGATCTACGGCGCTGTTAAATACATAAGCGTGTGCTCCCATCATAATAGAAATAATAAAGCACACCACAATTGCAGAATAAAAAGCTTTCCCAAACGAAATTATATCATTATGAAGAGCTCGGGTTTCCTTCACACATAAATACGCCCCGGTCGCCATTATTAATATTCCAATATATGCACTGTATTGACCGAGATCACTATCAGGCCATCCCATATAAAACTCAAATGCTCGAAAAACTACGCATGCAATTCCTGCAAGTACTCCATATTTCAATTCCATAAAAAAATTTCCCGCAAAGAAACTGAAATTCTAGGCGGGAAATATTAAGAATGAAAATTATTTTTTATTTGCTGATAACAAGTTTGCTTGTGCTACTAGATTTTCCATTCATTTTAACAAAATAATTGCCTGAAGCCAATTCTCCAATTGAATATTGAAAACGATAGTTACCGGTTTCCATTTTTCTGTCAGGAAACAATTGTTTTACTGTTCTGCCCAATGCATCAATTATTTCCAAAGAATAGTTGCCGTTTTCGGAAATTGTAAATTCAGTTATTAATTTATTAGTGGTTGGATTTGGATAGACAAATAAATTTTGGTTTTCTGAATTGGACAATAAATCTTGAGTTCCAAGTGGAATTAAAGGAGAATTATCAATCACAATATTTTCATCTCCTTGTAAGTAAATGGTGAATTCAAAAAAAGAAAGCATCATTTCATCTAATGTGCTTTCACCTGCAGTTACAATTTCAGGAGGATTATTTGGATTATTGTTATTTGAAGTAGTGTTATCATAAGTAGCAACAGAATATAACACAGTTCCACTTGGAACTTTTAATACTTTTCTGAATTGATATAATCCCTGCCAGTGAAAATCCCAATTATCAATTTCAATAAATGGAATTGTATCATTCGTTGGTGTTACACCAAATGCATTTACAGTAACCGTTTTTGTAGCAGTAACCGAACATA
>Ga0209596_1001526_pt1 | contig 19802 bp, 20 predicted proteins | sample M_130807_MF_Meta_FD_187314 | JGI IMG/M metagenome (GOLD analysis project Ga0209596, IMG submission 187314) | Freshwater microbial communities from Lake Montjoie, Canada to study carbon cycling - M_130807_MF_MetaG (SPAdes) (version 2) | ecosystem: Environmental > Aquatic > Freshwater > Lake...
CTTGCCATAAATTATTGGGGCTGAAAAGTTAAATGGATTAGATTGTTTCTCTTCTTTAACGTGATTACGTTCTGTAATTTCTAGTTGAAACAAAAGTGATTTTTTAACGGATTTAGAAATACCTTTTTCAATAAATCCACCATATCCATCACTCGTTAGTTTTACCCCACCAGCAACGCTTTTTTTGTATACAATTACTCCTTCTTCCTCTTGCTTTATTTTGGCATCAATTTTTTTACGTTTTTCCTCTTTTCTTACTTTGCGGCTACTGCCACTTTCTTGTGCTTGCACACTAAAACAAAATAAAAGGGCTACTATAATAAATGTAAATTGTTTCATATTTTTAATTATTTAGTAAATTTATGCAAAAAATGTATGTATTGTATAAAGATGCTTTTAAAAATGCGATAACACCTAAATCTTAACTAAAATTTTAAAATTATGACAGCCAGTATTATTTATAAAGGCGATCTACGATGTGAGTGTACCCACTTACAAAGTGGTACCCTAATTGAAACAGATGCCCCAACCGATAACAGGGGTAAAGGCGAGCGTTTTAGTCCAACAGATACACTCTGTGTTGCCCTAGCTACGTGTATTGTAACCACCATGGCTTTAAAAGCATACGATATGAATATTAATTTGGCAGGCACAAAAATTGATGTTACTAAGCACATGATTGCCGACCCTAGGCATATTGGTAAAATAGATATTGTATTACATTTTGATAGTATTTTACATTTAGAAGAAAAAAATAAAACTATTTTGAAAAGAGTTGGCGATAATTGCCCAGTTGCAAAAAGTTTACACCCTGATTTGGAAATTGATATAACGTATAATTGGTAATCCTTTAAATGATTTTGAGGTTTACGTTTTTAACAACTTGTTGCCTACGGCACATTCTAAACAGCGTTTTTTTGAGCAGTACTCATTTTTTAATTGCAACAATGCTTGGCTATCAAAAGCATTTTTTATTGTTATTTGCAAAGCTAAAAAGCCGTTAATACGACTATTTTTTTCGGCCGTTAATTGAGTAAGCCAACGTAAAGCTTTGTCTTTAAAGTGATGTTCTTTGGTGTAGTGCCCATAAGCAAACAAAATAGGAATAACGGTATTTATTATAAGGTTGTTTATCATTTGAACACCTACATTTTTTATTTTATAGGTTGATAGTTCATCAAAATTATAATGATAATGCCAGTAATCATTGGCGGTAACATTCAATAATTTTTTAACATTTTCAACCTCCTCTATTTCTTTAATTTTGCTAAATAAATGAACACTATGCACTACCAACATAGCCAATTGAGCCAGTCTTACCGTAGGAAAATTTGCAGGCCTCATTCTAAGAAAAAAAAGGTTGGCATTAGTGCTTTGGAGGTTGTACTTGCTTTTATAGAATTGATACTCCTTGCTTAATAGTATTGGGTAATCTTCTTCAAAATCTTTATCTAACAAGCCAGCTTGTCCAAACAACAAGGCTTCTATTTGATGAAGTTGATTTTTATGTTTTGCTAATACAGTTATAGGAATTGATTGTGCAATTTTTTCAAACGCTTCGCTATTCACTTTTATCCCAAAATTTTTGGCTATCATCCACCAAAAGGTTTCTTCCCAATGATAGTTATTTTTTGAAAGATACTCATTAACACTAGTTGATTTTTGCTCTAACCGCTCTATTAATAAACGCTCTTTCCAACTTAGCCATGTAATTTCTGGCACAGTACTTATGCTATTTTTGCAAGGTATAAATGATGAGGTGTTTAAAAGCTTCTGGTATTTTTCCAACAAAATTTTTGATACTCTATCTTGTAAAATTATGGTGGGTAAATTATTTGGGAGTGTACAATCATTTTCCCAAACAATATGTGCAATTACATTTGCATAATTTTTATCGCCACTATGTTTATGCGTATTCCATTCGCTTGTTTTGAAGTGTAACTCTACATTACCTACCAACAGGGTGTTTCCTATTTTTAGTTTAGCTTCTAAAAAATCGGGACCTTGATTAGTATTGTAACTTCCTTGATAAACAATTTCCACTGTTTCGCCTTCAACAGTTTCTAAAGATGTTTTATTAAAGTATTGAAATTGCCAAATGTATTGTAGTAAACGCTCTGTCATTAATGGATAATTGATAACGAATTATTTGATAATGTACTAAAGTTAAAGATAATTTGTAATTATTTAATTGAGTTTTTGGTGAAAAAATTATCCATTAACCAATACTAAATTATTAATTATATCAACTACTCTACTTACGGGTAAGCCCATAACATTATAAAAATCTCCATTAATACTTTTAATGCCTACAACCCCTATCCACTCCTGAATAGCGTATGCACCAGCTTTATCGTACGGCTTATATTTATCAACATAAAAAGCTAGTTGGCTTGTTGTAAGCGTATGAAATTCAACTTCAGTAACATCGGCAAAAGCAATTTCTTTTTCGTTGTGTAAAATTACAACACCGGTAAAAACCTGATGTTTCTTACCCGATAGTTTTGTTAAAATACCTATCGCATCTTCCCTATTTTTTGGTTTATTAATAATTTCATTTTGTAAAACAACGATAGTGTCTGCTGCTAAAATAGGAATAGAAATTTTAGTTGAATTTTTTATTGCTAGAGCTTTATTTTTTGCAATATGTATAGCTATTTCGCCAGGAGTTAAGTTTGGTGGATAACTCTCATCTGTTTCTTGTACTAGTACTTCAAAAGGCACTTCGGCCCATTCTAATAATTGTTTACGCCGTGGCGACTGGGAGGCTAAAATAATATTTTGCATAATTAAGAATATAGTCTGAAAAACAACATAGATAAAATACCTGTAAACATTACAACCTTTACCAAGGTACTTAGTTGATGGTAATGGGCTGTTGTGTGTGCTTTGTATAATTTTTGTAAAATAACTACAAGAGGCGTAATTATAAACAAGACACAATACGCAATGCTTACCCACCAATTAAATTGTAGTACATAAAATTGAAGAATGGTTAAAGCAGCTATTAGCACTACAATCCAAACGGCAACAAAAACTTTTGTGGCAGATATACCCCATACAATAGGCAGTGTTTTACTTCCATATTTTGCATCGCCTACCATATCTTCTATATCTTTTACAACTTCTCTTATTAACGAAATAATAAACGAAAAAGAGGCGTACAAAATTGAGAATTTAAAAAGGCTTCTATCCATACTAGCTAGTTCGCTATTAGTGCAAGTGGTGCAATAAAAAGAATTAATATACCACAAAAACACAATTACAATTACCCAAGAGGTTAGGCAGGAAATTAAAACATTACCTATTAAAAACTTTTTCTTTAAGGAGGCAGAGTAACCAAATAATAATAACACACAAAGTAAGGTTGAAAGGCCTACCCAAAAGGTATGCGCTTTAAAATCTAAGTAAAAGCCAATAACAACACCTGCGGCAGATAAAACTAAATGCCAAATAATTGCCCATCTACGTTTTATAGTTTTATCAATGACTAATTTGCTTGGCTTATTTACTAAATCAATATTTAAATCGAAATAATCATTGATGATATTGCCTGCTGCCGCAATTAAAACCGAAAGTGTAATAAGCAAAGCATAAGAAGCTATATCTCGGTGTGTATTTACCCCTAATTTATCTAACGGCTCTATAAAACAATAATAAAACAACACTTGTGTTAGCACAATAAAAACCAAATTTGGCCATCGAACTAATTTAAAAAAGGCGACTATTGTTTTCATTAAATTGTTTGGGTAATGAAGATAAGACTATTAAAGTATTTTTTGAAACACACAGCCATATATAGTTGATGCAACTATTTTCTATGTTCCTATATGCCTGTGTATTTAAACTTTGTCTACTTCGCTGCTACCCCACTTTCTAAATCCCAATGTCCATTAAGTTTTAACACTTTTTCAATTACGTCTCTGGCACAGCCATTACCCCCATTTATTGGAGAAATGTAGAGGCTTATTTGTTTTATTTCGGTTGCGGCATCGGCTGGGCAACATGCCAAGCCTACTAATTGCATGGGTGAGTAATCGGGTATATCATCTCCCATAAACAATACTTCTTCCCATTTTAAATGATGTGTAGTACAATAATCTAAAAGTTTTTCTTTTTTATGTTCAACTTTCATAAACACATCTTCAATACCTAATTTTTGTAGTCGTTCTTTTATAGCGTTGCTTGTACCACCACTAATTATTACAATTTTATATCCTTTTTTTATTGCTAACTGTAAGGCATAACCGTCTCTAATATTCATTTGCCTGGCCAACTGTCCATCATCCAATACCAATAAATTACCATTGGTTAGTACACCATCTACATCAAAAATAAAAGTGGTTATGGGTTTAAATAGTTGTAAAATCTTCATGGTTAATGGTTGATCGTTCATAGTAATACTTCAAGGTAAATGTATTTGCAATTAACCATGAACTATCAACTATGAACGAATTGCTATTTTTGATTATCTCTCCACTCATACACCCATGTGCTCTGTATCATTTCTAAATGGCCTTCGTTGCTATCTTCTGGCTTGCCTTCAAATTTCGGAATTTCCAAAACCCATTTTAATAAATCGGTAAAACGTATACGATAAATTCTACTTTCGGTAAAATCATCGCCAAAGCGTTCGTACAATTTCATGGCAATATCTTCATAATCGTTCCAATTTATGGGTGGTTCAAAAGTCATAATGTTTTATAATGTGCAAATTTGCTGATGTGCTAATTTGCTAATTTTTAAAATTCAAAAGTGTTTTTATATAAATCCATTGTGCATTTTACAGCAATAAAACTAAAGCACTATTATCCAATTAGCTAATTGTCTTATTCCCCCAAAAACTGAGTTTGATCAGGCAATGTTACTACAATATCTCCATCTCCTTTGTTTAATACACATTGGCATCCTAATCTAGAGTTTAATCGAGGATTTACAGCCCTGTCAATAAAATCTTCCTCTCTATCCGTTAATTCCTCAACTAAGGTCTCGCCCTTTTCTATATACAAATGGCAAGTACTGCAGGCACAAACACCACCACAATTATGGTGTAAATTAATATCATTTTTTAATGCAACCTCTAAAATCGATTCTCCGTCTTTTATATTCTCAAAGCTAATAGGCTCTAATCCTTTCTGTTCAAACTTAAATGTTATTGTATACATACTGCAAATTTCGGTGTGCAAACCTAGCTTAAATTACGAATTATGAAAAATCTTATTAATAATACTTGTTTTTCTATATTAAAAAGTATATTTTTCTTATTCAATTTTACTGTAATGTTTAATAAAAACAGATAGCGCAACCATTGCTCACTTTTATGGCCCGTACAGTTTACTATTTAAAGGGTATGATGCTATAACAGAAAGCTGCATGATCAAAAGAAAAGTGCAAAAGGTAAACCTTACGAAATTTATGTAAGCGATGCTATAGATGCTGCAGGAAATTTATTAGATGCGTATAAAGTAAGAAGAGATATTGTTTTTCCTTGGCACTAAGTTATTTTCCAATTCATAATACTATCCGTTAGTTTTAAATAAATGTATTTTAATTTAGGATGAGTAGAAAGTAATTTTAAATGTTTATCTATAGTGTACAAATCATTTCGTATAGCCGGCCCAGTTTGTACATCCAATGGCGAAAACTGAGTTATTCTATTCGCTGTTTCTTGTATCAAAGGGTATAAAAGTGTAAAGTCCACGCCTTCTTTTTTACAAAAATCTTCTGCCAACATATATAAGTGATTAGAAAAATTACTTACCACTACGCCCGACATGTGCAATTTTACTCGTTCTTCATCGGTAGTACGTTTTACAGTAGGCGTTAACGTTGCAGTAAATTGTTCAAGTTTTTGTATAGACTCTTCGGAATTGGCATCCACCAATATAGGTATGTTAGGCAGTACGGTATTTTCCTTACTTAACGTTTGAAACGGATATAAAACACCATAATTGCTCGACACATCGCTTAACACATCTTTAGAAACAGACCCAGCCGTATGTACTATTAACTTATCACCAAGATTAAACGATTTGTTTAGGTTAAATAAAACATGATCGCTTAAAGAAACCACATACAAATCAGCATCCATATTAGTATTCCCTTCAAAATTGGTATAAGTACTGCCTAATTCAGTAGCTAAACTTTCGCCAGTAAGTTTATTCCTACTCATTACTTGCAAAACAGTATGCCCATTTTTAATGAATAGTCTACCTAAAATGGTAGCAACATTGCCCGATCCAATAATTACTATTTTCATAGTCTATCTTTGTGATGTGAGATTTAAACAAAGATTAGCAATAAACTACATCCAAACAAAATTTAAAGTGTTAACTGCTGTCTCAAAAAGAAAAGCAGCTGAAAAAGCCTTTGAGTTATTTTGTACCCCTTTGAACAAAAGTATTAGCAAAAAAGAATTAAAAAATGCAGAAACCACTTCCTTTAAATTAAACACTAAAACAATAAGAGGTTACCTATGGAATAGTGAAGGCATCAAAACCTTGTTAATATTACATGGTTTTGGAAGTGCTGCCTATAAATTTGAACGCTATGTAAACCCTGCGGTAAAAAAAGGTTACCGAGTATTAGCTTTTGATGCTCCTGCCCACGGGTTAAGCGATGGAAAAACTACAGATGCAGTAGAATACAGCGAAACTATTTTAAAAATTATTGAACAGTACGGAACGGTTCATTCCTTTATTGGGCATAGTTTTGGAGGCATTGGGTTAAGCCTTGCCTTAGAAAATATTGAAGATGCTGAAGCTAAAAAAGTGGTATTTATTGCCCCAGCTACCGAAACTACAACAGCCATAAACAAAGCGTTTGAGTTATTAAAAATTACCAATAATGAAGTAAGAGAAGAGATAGATAAATTAATTTTTGAAAAAGGTGGTAAGCCAACCGAGTGGTACAGTATACGAAGAATATTAAAAAATATACACCCACAAATTTTATGGATACACGATGAAGGTGATGATATTACCCCATTAAGCGATGCCTTAAAAGTAAAGGAAGATAACCATAATAACATAAATTTCGTTATTACTAAGGGGCTTAGTCATCAACGAATATACCACGATGCTGAGGTACGAAAACAAGTAATTGATTTTTTGTAACTTCTATATAGTACATACATCTTTTTTAAAATAAATGTTGATTTTTCAATTTTAAAGTAATATTGCATATAAATTTATGGCCTAGTAATTGCTAAGATAAAACTAGTAAAAAAGCGTAAAATCCTTTACCCTACTACATTTTATTCGACTACAAAAGGTAAAAAAGTAAATAGAGTAAACAAAACGAAAGAAGCTTCTAAAACAAAAAAAGAGTAAATGGCAAAAAATTTATTGATTGTAGAGAGTCCGGCAAAAGCTAAAACAATTGAAGCTATTTTAGGAAAAGACTTTGAAGTAAAAAGTTGTTTTGGGCATATTAGAGATTTGGCAAAAAATGATATGGGTATAGATATCCAAAATAAATTTATGCCTCAATACATTGTATCGCCAGAAAAAACTAAAGTGGTAAACGAATTAAAAGCTCTGGCTAAAAAAAGTGATGAAGTGTGGTTAGCATCGGATGAGGATAGAGAAGGAGAAAGTATTAGTTGGCATTTAGCCGAGGTTTTAAAGCTTGATCCAAAAACAACTAAGCGTATTGTTTTTCACGAAATTACAAAGCCAGCCATACAAAAAGCAGTAGCTAATCCTAGATTAATAAATATGGATTTAGTTAATGCACAACAAGCCCGTAGAGTGTTAGATAGAATTGTAGGGTTTGAGCTTAGCCCAGTATTATGGCGTAAAATTGGTATGAAAGGTGGCTTAAGTGCAGGCCGAGTGCAAAGTGTTGCCGTAAAATTGATTGTAGAAAAAGAAAGAGAAATAAATCAATTTACTGCAGTAATTAGTTTTAAAATAGAGGCGTTTTTAGCCGCCACAGATTTAAATAATAAAACAGTACAGTTTAAGGCAGAAGGTAATAAATACGCAGAAGTTAACGATGCAGAAGTGTTTTTACAAAGTTGTGTAGGTGCAAAATATACCGTAAAAGATATACAAGTAAAGCCCGGTAAACGAACTCCAGCAGCGCCTTTTACCACATCTACCCTGCAACAAGAGGCAAGCAGAAAATTAGGGTATGGCGTAAGTAAAACAATGCTACTAGCACAAAAACTATACGAAAGTGGTAAAATAACCTATATGAGAACCGATAGTGTAAACCTAAGCGATACCGCTATGGAAGGCATTAAGGCAGAGATAGGTAAAAGCTATGGCGATAAGTATATACAAATACGCAAATACAAAAATAAAAACGAAAGTGCACAAGAGGCGCATGAAGCCATACGCCCCTCATATATGGAAAACCATTTTGTAAACGATCCGGATTTAACAAAGTTGTACGAATTGATTTGGAAACGCACTATAGCCTCACAAATGAGTGATGCCGTTATGGAAAAAACAGTTGCAAAAATTGATATTAATACTAATGAACAAGAGTTAACAGCTAGCGGTGAAGTCATAAAATTTGATGGATTTTTAAAAGTATATTTTGAAGGTACAGATGATGATGAAAACGAAGAGGGAGCTGAAAGCCGCTTACCAAATTTAACCGTTGGGCAGACGTTAGATTTTAACCAAATGACCGCCACCGAACGTTTTACCAAACACAGTGCAAGGTACACAGAGGCTAGTCTGGTTAAAAAAATGGAGGAGTTAGGCATTGGCCGACCAAGTACCTATGCCCCTACTATTTCAACTATTATTAAACGTACCTATGTTGAGAAAAAAGATAAAGAAGGAACAAAAAGAGATTTTAGAGTATTGCAATTAAAGAATGATGCTATTGAAAAAATAACAGAGCAAGAAAATACGGGAGCAGAGAAAAGTAAACTATTCCCGACCGATTTAGGATTGGTGGTAACCGATTTTTTAAGCCAACATTTTAAAGATGTAATGGATTATAGTTTTACTGCAAACATTGAAAAAGAGTTTGATGAAATTGCCGATGGTAAAATGATTTGGAATACCATGGTGGAGGGTTTTTATACTCCTTTTCATAAAGGAGTGGAGCATACGTTAGAAAATGCCGAACGAGCTGTTGGCGAAAGAATGTTAGGCGTAAGTGAAGATGGAAAACCCATAACAGCCAGAATGGGACGTTACGGCCCAATGGTACAAATAGGTGCACAAAATGATGAAGAAAAACCAAAGTTTGCTAAATTAAAAAATACCCAAAGTATAGAAACCATTACGTTAGAAGAAGCTATGGATTTATTTAAGCTAGGTGCATCGCTTGGCGAATATGAAGGGCAAGATATAACGGTAAACATTGGACGCTTTGGCCCCTATGTAAAATTTGGCGATCAGTTTATAAGCATCCCCAAGGGCGAAGATGCTGCAGCCGTAGATTTACAAAGAGCCATAGAAATTATACATGCCAAAAAAGTAGAGGACGCCCCTATTGCTACCTATAACGAAAAGCCAGTAACCAAAGGCAAAGGACGTTTTGGCCCTTTTATAAAATGGAACGATTTATTTATTAATATACCCAAGGCCTATAATTTTGATACCCTTACCCAACAAGATTGTAACGAACTTATAGAAAAGAAAATTGAAAAAGAAGCCAACCGTTTTATACAACAATGGCCTACCGATAAAATTGCCATAGAAAACGGCCGTTGGGGGCCCTTTATACGCTTTGGTAAAAAAATGCTGAAGTTAGTAGGTAAAGGTGCTACAGGTAAATTTACCCCCGAGGAGTTAGCCGTACTGTCTTTAGAAGAAGTAAAGAAAATGATTTTAGTACAAGAGCCAAAGGCTTTTGACAAAGCCCCTGCAAAGAAAAAAGCGGTAGCAAAAAAAGCGGCGGTTAAGAAAAAGTAGGGGTAGAATTAGGTGTTGTTTTATTTAGTTCCTGATTTTTATTGTTGATTATGTTTTTTAAACAATACAAAAGTACAGCACCCAGCTAATTGCAAATGTATCTGTCATATATTTTGACCAACTGTGGGTTTCGTGTAATATTGTGTTATGTGTTATTACCCTCACGTATCGATACATAATAAACTGAAAAGAAAAACTGGATATATAAAAATAATAGGTATGTTTGAAAATAGAAATCTTCCTATATAAACGAGTTTGCAGTAAGTTTACCGAGACCATACAAAAAAATAAAAACAAAATGAAAAAGTTACTTTTAACCATTATAACTCTATTGAGTTTGACAATTTCAAATCAAGCATTTGGGCAGACACAATTCGAAATGAACCAAGAAGAACAAAACATTTATTTAAAAGCTGACAAAAAATTAAATAATGTTTATAATCAAATACTTAAAGAATATAAGTCTGACACAGAATTTATTAAAAACTTAAAAATTGCTCAAAGAATTTGGATACAGTTTAGAGATGCAGAAATGAAATTAAAATATCCAGACAGAGAACAAGGTTATTATGGAAGTATTCACCCAATGTGTTTGAGTATTTATTTAACAGAATTAACGGAAGAACGAACTAAAAAATTAAAAATGTGGCTAACAGGAATTGACGAATATGATGCTTGTTCAGGCTCTATAAAAGCAAAGTAAAGACTTGAGGCTTTTAAACTAAATTGAATAATAATATGAAATCGAGTCCAACAAAACGCTATCATTTTTTTATTGATATACTTATTTGCACTTTCTTTATTTTTATTCACTCATGTGACTCAGACAGTTCTTATGAGCCGACATATGAGGATAAAAAAATGTCATTAGAAGAAACAGAAAAAGCCAGCCCAATAGAATTTTTAAAAGCAAGGGGAACCTATAGACAGAACATTATTGCCCAATGGGTTCTTGAGGGAACAATATCAAACACTGCAAGCCTAGCAAAATATAAAGATGTTGTTTTAAAAATAGTTTATTACAGCAAGACACAAACTAAAATCGGCTCAGAAGAAAAAACTTTATTTGAGTATTTTAAGCCCAATACACAACAAAGCTTTAAAATAAAAACTGCAGGCTTTGAAGGAACTTCATCAATTGGATTTGAAATCATTTCAGCTAATGCAGTAGAATAATATTTTTGACAACTTAAAAATAAACAATGCGTAAAATTTATTTCATTTTATTATTATCAATTTTAAATTTGACACTTTTTGCACAAAAAAAAGTTGCAAGATATTATGTTGGAGGAAAACTTTATTGTACTCATACTTACTATATCAATAGTGAACGAAGTGAAATAAGTTATTTGAATGTTACCAATACTCAAAATTATAAAGGTTCTAAATACACCTCTTGTGCGACATGTAGGTACGAAAACCAATATGGTGTAACAGTCATGAGTTTTCAAAACCAAAACTCCGACGATATTTTTAATTTATACATTAGATATATTGACAAACAAAACTGCATATTAGTTTTTAAGGCAGCAGACAATAATGATGATAAAATTGAGATTTATGCAGCAAAAGAAGTTATAACAGACAGGTAATAACAAGAGGATAGAAGTACAGCCGATAACATCCTAACACGAGTTTAAAGACTCCTTCGCCTCGGTTCGTGACCCCACGAAACGAAAGAGTTTAAAAAAAATGAAAAATCGTTTTAAATTAGCAAACTAATACCCCAATAATTTAGATAATGCTATGCACAATGGATAAAACCATTTTTACAGTAAGGCGAAAAAACCTTCGCCTCGTTTCGTGTCCCTACAAAATGGTTCGTGGTGCCACCAACCAAGGCATTAGAGGCAACCGATAATAGAGCATTGAAATACGTTACTATAAATAACCTTATTTTTAATGCAGAAAAGATCAATGTTTAACTTAGACTATTCTTATTTATCACTACCCAATAAATTTTATCAACTGGTAAACCCTGCTTTATTTAGCAACCCACAAACAGTGTTGCTTAATGAGGTATTGTTGAAAGAGCTTACTATTCCGTTTACAAATAAAGAGGATCTTATTTCATTTTTATTAAAAAACAAAGGGGATGATAAAACTTCTTCTTTTGCTCAAGCATATGCAGGTCATCAATTTGGAAATTTTACAACATTGGGTGATGGAAGAGCCATTGTAATTGGTGAATACAATACTCCTACTAATAAACGATTTGATATTCAACTTAAAGGAAGCGGAAGAACGTTATATTCCAGAGGTGGAGATGGAAAGGCTACGTTAAAAGCAATGCTAAGAGAGTACCTTATAAGCGAAGCAATGCATCACCTAAATGTACCCACTAGCAGAAGTTTGCTTGTGGCAAAAACAGGAGAATTAGTTCAGCGAGAAAAACTACATGACGGTGCTGTTGTAGCCCGACTAATGAAAAGCCATATTAGAATAGGAACTTTTGAATATGCTAGACATATTGGAACAACCGAAGATTTAAAAGCCCTCACTGAGTATACCATCAATCGCTTATATCCCGAAATTAAAAACGAAGAAAACCCTGCATTAAGTTTACTTAAAAAAGTAAGGTCTGTTCAAATTGATTTGGTGGTGAATTGGATGCGTATAGGATTTATACATGGTGTAATGAATACGGATAATGTTTCCATAAGTGGCGAAACATTTGATTATGGTCCATGTGCTTTTATGAATGTTTATAATCCTACTACTGTTTTTAGTTCAATAGATACAAACGGTCGTTATGCATTTGGTAACCAGCCCAATAGTATTAAATGGAATATTGCTAGGTTTGCAGATGCTTTATTGCCAATTATACATCCTGAACCTGCCATTGCACTGCAATTAGCGCAAGCCTGCATAGATGAGTTTGAGCCTATATGGTATGAAAAATACTATGAAATGATGCTTTTAAAATTAGGCGTTCAAAAAAAAGCACCAGAGCTATACTCATTGGTAGAAGAGCTGCTTACATTGATGCTTAAGTTGAAACTAGATTATACAAATACCTTTTTAGCACTAACCAATAATACAGGATCTGAAGTAGAAAAGATGGCTGAGCCTGAATTTAAAATTTGGCTTGAAAAATGGGAAAAAACCATCAACAACTCTAGTGGAATTAAACAAGCAAAAAAATGTATGCAAGAAAGTAATCCAGCATTTATTCCACGCAATCATTTGGTTGAAGAAGCACTAGACGCTGCAACAAATGGAAATTTTAATCGAATAGAAAAATTATTAGTTGCGTTGAGTAACCCATATCATTACCAAGAAAAGTTGAGCCATTTTACAATTCCCCCACCTACAGTTTTTGAAAACGAATATGCAACCTATTGTGGTACCTAATTCCACCACCTTAGTTTATTTCCTCAATGGATGGCCAAGGATATTCAAGTATGCCTTATGCAGATTTTTTATAAAACATATTTCGTTCAACATTTTATTAAACTAATTATATTATTCCGAGAGCTCGTTAATTATTTTTTATAATTGAAACTGAAAAAATATTGAGCGTAAATAATTACTCGCATTTTTTTATAAAATAAAAAAATGATACTTCTCCCCCAACAAAAAATTTATAAAAATCTATCCTATCTTGCACAAAAAAAATTGAGTAACATTACCGTATATACCGATGGTGCTGCAAAAGGAAACCCAGGTGCAGGTGGCTTTGGATTTGTGCTACTGTATGGTACTCATAAAAAAGAGTTTGCACAAGGCTACAGGCTAACCACGAATAACCGTATGGAGTTGTTAGCCGTAATTGTTGCGTTAGAAAGTATAAAGAAAAAAGAATTACCCATTCATATTTATAGTGATAGCCAATATGTTGTAAAAGCTATTAACGAAGGTTGGCTTAATAATTGGATTAAAAACAACTTTAAAGGAGGCAAAAAAAATAAAGATCTCTGGACAAAATATTACACCCTATCAAAACATTTTTCAATAAAAATAACTTGGGTTAAAGGGCATGCCAGTAATCCATATAATAATCGCTGCGACGAATTAGCAACCGCTGCTGCCGACGGAAAAAATTTGCTGGTGGATGAATGGTATGAAGAAAATAAAGATCTATAAAAACTATACATATCCTAACCTTTTAATCAATGCATCATCTAGGGTTGGCAATTTTTTTCTATCTACCAAAAAACTACTAAGCTGTGCGATTTCTTTAAACACATAATGCTTATCCATAGCAGCTTTCAAGTAACCTGCACCTGAACTGCCGCCTGTGCCTATACGAGTACCTATCATACGCTGCACCATATTTATGTGGCGGCTTCTCCAACTAGCTAATTGATTATCTATTTCTAATAAAGTATCTAACAACTGAAAAGGTAATTCTAACATTGGGTAGCCACGGTAAAGCATAATAAATAATGCAGCCCTGTTTGCTTTTGCAGAAAGTTGCCTTGGCTGTTCGCCCTTACCACCCATATCTTTTAATATAGCATTAAAAAAATCTGCATTATTTTTTTCAGCATCGGCTAGGCTATTAACATACACTTTTTCATAAGGAGCCCAATCTTCTTCATTTTCATGAAAAGGCATTCGCTCTAACCAACTATTTACTAACTCAATTACCGATTTTGTTTTTTCGGTCTCTTTAATTAGTTCAATATCTTTTTCATTTAATTGACTTGTATAGTAAGATTGTCCGTGCCTATGTTCAAATTTTAAACCCAACTTAGCCTCAATAATTTTAAATTGATAGCTTTGAAAACCTGATGCTGGCCTAAGCATATCTCTAAAATCTAAAAAGTCCATTGGTGTCATCGTTTCCATGACATCTATTTGTTGTACCAATACTTTTAAAATGGTAACACACCTTTTTAAGCGGTGCACAATCGTTTGCAATTCTGGACTATTATCGTTTACGGCAGGTTTACTCATAATAGCAAGTACACTATCTACCTCAAATAAAATTTGCTTAAACCATAGCTCATAAGCTTGGTGAATGATGATGAATAACATTTCATCATGAGCAGGTTGTTTACCTTGGGCAAAACTTTCGGGATGTTGAGCATCTAAAATTTTATCTAACGCTAAATAATCTTTATAATAAACGGGCTTTTGCTCCATAAAATAAATTTGTAGCAAATTTACATAATTGTACTGCCTTAAAAAATGATTTTCGTAAATTTGTAAAAAGTGAATATTACAACAGAGGCGCAAAGGCGGAGAGTTTAGTTTTATAGATGGTTTTGATTAATGAAATCCTCAGTGTATCTGCGGCTTAAATTGTTTGTTATGGGAAGAATTTTTGAAGTAAGAAAAGGCGCCATGTTTGCCCGTTGGGATAAAATGGCTAAAGACTTTACCCGTATTGGTAAAGAAATTGCTATTGCTGTTAAAGCCGCCGGACCAGAGCCTGATAATAACCCTGCCTTACGCAGATGTTACTTAAATGCAAAGGCATGTAATATGCCTAAAGACAGAGTGGAAGCAGCCATTAAACGGGCAATGGGTAAAGATACTAGCAGCTACGAAGAAATTACGTATGAAGGGCATGCACCACATGGTATTGCCATTTTAGTAGAAACGGCAACAGATAATAGTACCAGAACGGTGGCTAATGTTCGTATGCATTTCACCAAAAGCCAAGGTGCGTTAGGTACAAGTGGTAGTGTGAGTTTTGGTTTTACAAGAATGGGTGAGTTTAAAGTAAAAAATATTGGACAAAATATTGATGAGTTGGAATTAGAATTAATTGATTTTGGTTTAGAAGAAATTGGAGAAGACAGTGAAGGCAATATAATTATTCGTACCGCTTTTAATGAGTTTGGCAATATGGCTAAAGCCCTTGATGATAAAAAAATTGAAGTGATAACTGCCGAACTTACCAGAATACCTACCACCACAATGGAGCTAGATGAGGATGCTGCAAATGATGTATTAAAATTGGTAGATAAATTAGAGCAGGATGAAGATGTGCAAAAAGTGTATCACAATTTAAAATAAATACAAAAGCTACTTCGGTAGCTTTTGTTATGGCATTTTGAGAACTACAAAATAGTACTATTTTGAACTAAACGTTTTATGATTCGTGTAAATTCAAAGAATCAAAATTAGTTGCCCTGCCTAAAAAATTATTCGTATTTAACTTACTATTGTTAATAAGTACAACCCCACAACCAGCCGAAAAGCCAGCAGCAGAGCCTTTTTCGCTATCTTCAAAAACTACAGCGTTTTGTGGTAGCACTTGTAGTAATGCACAGGCTTTTAAATAAATTTGTGGGTTGGGCTTCAAATCCGTTACATCATCTTCGCAAAGGAGTACATCAAAATATTGGCGAAGATTTAAATCGTCCATCAAAAAATCTAAATTTTGTTTTGGAGCAGATGTGCAAACAGCTAATTTTTTATTGTGCTTTTTCAACCACTTTAAAAAGGGAGTTACTCCATTTAATTCTTTTGCAATAGGTGCATACAAATTTCTAAAATATTCCTCTTTGGCTTGGCTCCATTTTTTTATTTGTAGAGCAGTTGATTGGTTACCTAAAACCATTTTTGCAATAGCCGTATTATGATTACCAGAAATAAATGTATCAAAATATTCATCTGTACAATCAATGTTGTATTCTGCCAAATACTTTTTAAACGCTAGTTTATGTGTAGGATCTGTATCTGCCAACACTCCATCCATATCAAATAAAAAAGCTTGGTATTGTAAAAGGTTCAATTTTGAATTTTAAATTTTGAATTACTCTGCCATCATTTCCTTAACTACTCTTACAACGTCCTCTACATTTGGTTTACTAAAATAATCCCCATCGCTACCGTAGCTTGGGCGGTGGGCATGGGCTGTAAGTGTACGTGGAGCTACATCTAAATATTTATAGCCACCTTGCTCTTCCATTACTTTATTAAACATGTAAGCGGCGGCTCCACTCGGCACATCTTCATCTACAAAAAGTATTCTGTTTGTTTTTTGTAATGAGTTTACAATAGTATGGTTAATATCAAAAGGCAATAAGGTTTGTACATCTAGTAACTCGCAATTAATATTACTATTGTTTAAGATTGCCAAAGCATCTTGCACAATACGTAAGGTAGAGCCGTAAGTAACTATAGTTACATCTGTTCCCTCATGTACAATTTCTGGCACACCTAGCGGTACTGTATAGGCTAAAAGATTACTCGGTAATTTTTCTTTAAGGCGATAGCCGTTTAAACATTCTATAATTAAGCCAGGGTCATTGCTTTGCAAAAGAGTGTTATACATACCTACTGCTTGTGTCATATTACGTGGCACACATACATACATTCCACGTAGTGCATTTATTATCATACCCATAGGGGAGCCGCTATGCCAAATACCTTCTAATCTATGCCCTCTTGTGCGTACAATTAATGGGCAACTTTGTTGGCCAGCAGTTCTAAAATGTGTAGTACAAACATCATCGCTTAGGGGTTGTAACCCATACAATAAATAATCTAAATATTGTATTTCGGCAATAGGGCGTAAACCACGTAAAGCTAAGCCTATAGCCTGCCCCATTATGGTAAGCTCTCTAATGCCCGTATCAAAAATACGGCGTTTACCATACTTTTCTTGTAAGCCACTAAAGCCTTGGTTAACATCCCCTATATGTCCTAAATCTTCGCCAAAGGCAATAACCTTATTATTCGTTTCAAACAATTTGTCAAAATAATTATTTAATACTTCAAAGCCATTTACCATAGGTGCATCATCGGCATAGTAAGCCTTTATTTCAGCTACTTTTAATGCAGATTTTTCTCCCTCGTTATACAACATGGTGTTGTACAATTTTTTATTGGCTGCTTTTAATTGCTGCTCATATTCTTTTACATCAGTTGCTGTTGGTACATTATCTAATGTAATGGCCAGTGCTTTTAGCACATCTCTCCTTAGTGGTTCTTTATTATTTTGTAAGGTTGTACTAGTTTGTTGTATAGTCGTATTCGTTTGGGCATAGTTAGCTAGCAATTCAACAGTTTTAGTTACTTGTTGTTGTATAGGTGCACTATATTTATCCCAAGCAGCTAGTTTACTTTGCTTTACAAACTCTTTAGCATCTTCTTCTATTTTTATCAACTCTTCTTCTTCTGCCAATGCATTTTCTAAAACCCACTCTCTCATTTGTTTTATACAATCCCATTCTTTTTCCCATTCTAATCTTTCAGCACTTTTATATCGTTCATGACTACCCGAAGTTGAATGCCCTTGAGGTTGTGTCATTTCCTCTACATGAAAAATGGCAGGGATATGGGTGTCTCTCATTTTTTGTAAAGCAGGCTCTATAACCTCACACATACCGGCATAATCCCAACCTTTTAATTTATAAATATCAACGCCATTGGTTCCTTCTTGTTTTTGAAAACCGCTTAGCGCATCGGAAATTGAACTTTTTGTGGTTTGAAATTTTTTAGGAACAGAAATTCCATAGCCATTATCCCAAACAAAAACTGCCAAAGGTACTTGTAGCACACCTGCTGCATTTATGGTTTCCCAAAAATGCCCTTCGCTTGTAGATGAATCGCCAATGGTGCAAAAACAAATTTCGTTACCGTTTGTACTTAACTCGGTTAAGTTTTGCAGCCCCTCAATTTTCCTAAATGCTTTTGAGGCAAATGCTAAACCTAAGCCTCGGGGCATTTGTCCTGCAGTAGGCGCTATATCACTACTTACATTTTTTAAAGTAGCTAGGGGTAACCAATCTCCATTTTCATTTACCATTTTTGTTGCAAAATGTGCATTCATTTGGCGGCCAGCACTAAAGGGATCATGCTCAACATTTGGATCGGCATATAATTGACTAAAAAACTGCTCTATGGTTGCAATGCCAGTTGAAAACATAAAAGTTTGATCTCTATAATATCCACTTCTAAAATCGCCAGGTTTAAAAAATTTTGCCATTGCTACTTGTGCAACCTCTTGACCATCCCCAAAAATGCCAAATTTAGCTTTCCCAGTAAGCACTTCTTTTCTGCCTAGTAAACTTGTTTCTCTGCTTTGGCATACTATTTTATAATCGGCCATTACAGCATTTCTAAATGTATCAAAACTAAATTTGTCTTGTAAAGCAGTATCGTTGTTTGTAGTATTTTCCATATTGCAATATATCTGCTACAAAAATAGAGAGAATACTGCAGTTTTGTTAATAATTAGCTAACGATACCATAATTTGCAAAGAAATAAAACCTTTTTGTATCTTTGTAATGCAAACTAATCACATATGAAAAAAATCATTGCGATTTTTATTTTAACATTTACCTACTTTGGAGCTTTTTCACAAAAAATTGCTGCTAATGCAACTAACGTAAATGTTACTAATGGTTCAACATTACCTGCAACTCCTATTGAAGCTTTGGGGTTAAAAGAAATTGAATATAATTTCGGTAAAATACCTCAGGGTAAACCGGTAACACATGTTTTTGAAGTTAGTAATATTGGAAAAGATTCTTTACTTATTTCGAATGTAGCTGCAAGTTGCGGCTGTACTACACCAGAGTGGGAAAAAGATAAAAAAATTGCAGTGGGTGCAAGTTCAAAAATAAATGTAGGGTATAATGCTGCAGCAGAAGGTGTATTTACTAAAACAATTACTATTTATTACAACGATAATCAATCAAAAGTAATTACCATTAAAGGAGAAGTTTGGAAAACACCAAATGCATCTGCCCCAGAAAATAATTCTATCAACGATTTAAAAAATTAAAAAACCAACTAAACAATAAAAATTAAATTAAAATCATGAAAAAGTTATTCTTAGCCTTGTCCGTACTTTGTTTAAGCACAGCTGCATTTGCACAAAAAAAGGCAGATGATGTTGCAAAATTTGCAATGGAAACAATAGACCAAGGTAAATTAAAACAAAACTCACCTGAAGAAGCAAAATTTATTGTAACAAACATTACAAAAGAGCCCTTGATTATTGAGCAAGCAAA
>Ga0209596_1001527_pt1 | contig 19800 bp, 15 predicted proteins | sample M_130807_MF_Meta_FD_187314 | JGI IMG/M metagenome (GOLD analysis project Ga0209596, IMG submission 187314) | Freshwater microbial communities from Lake Montjoie, Canada to study carbon cycling - M_130807_MF_MetaG (SPAdes) (version 2) | ecosystem: Environmental > Aquatic > Freshwater > Lake...
ACTACGCAAGTTGATTGGTGATGCATTCATTGCGATCGAACTGCCGTCGCAGAACAAGAAGGATCACTCGGTGCTAACCGAACAACGCGATGAGCCAAGCGCGCAACGCGTGATTGAGTTCTTCAACGAAAAACTGAAATAGTTTTGTGATTCTGGTGTCGTTTTATTGCGCATAGCGCAATAAAACGACACCAGAATCACAAGTATCTAGTAGGTGAGTGTGAAGCGCGGGTGTTCCCAAGTTTCGAGAGAATCAATTGGCGAGCCAGCAGATTCAAGTAAGTGACGCGCCAATAAACCTTTCGCGGCTTTGGCATCGTGACCCGCAACTTTTCCCGACTTCTCGACGAACGTCACCGAACTCAAGCTTGCGTACGCGTCGGGCGACGGAGTCCACGCTGCACGATGTTCGTTCGGCAATAGATCAATGACGTGATGTCCAGCGAGTCGAGCGTTCAACGCTTTTGACAACGGCTCGCGCCACCAAGTTGACAACTTCCCGATCGGCGCAAACGAAGCACCCATTTTCAATTTGTAATCGGGGGTCTGATCATCGAAACCCACAAGACCAAGCAAGCCCGACAACACAATGATCGACTCAGCTGCTCGGGCATGAACCTTGGCGCTCATCGTTGATGGCGACATGTGGTCCCACACCACGCCGGTGTAGCGCTCATGGGCGGCCATTGTTGGGGCGCCAACGATTGACGTATTCGTTTCTTGGGCCTGGGCCAAATGTTTGCCCCCAACCCCCAGCAATTTGGCGTCGCCGCCACCAAGTTCCTCAAGGGCAGTCGCAATTTGCGAGCGATATTTGCCAAGGGTCTTGCCGAAATCGCCCGAGGACGCTTTCCACCTGGGTGCCGAACCGCCCTCGGCCTTGCCCTCTGATGGTGGGAGCAAAATCACCAGGGGAAATGACTTTCGGCTCACGGTACAAATTCAACTCTATGGCGACAGCGAGTATCGTGATGCCCATGCGCATTCATGTCGACGCCGAAAAATGTCAAGGTCACAACCGTTGCTATGCATTAGCCCCCGAACTTTTTGATGTTGATGATTATGGCAATGCCGTTGTTATCGGTGACGGATCAGTGCCGGCCGAACTCGAAGACCGAGCCCGTTTGGCACTTGCGAATTGTCCCGAATTCGCCATCACGATTTCTGAATGATTGTCTGACCCCCTCATGACAACAACTGAACCGTCCTCATCCGAAAACTTGAACGTTGATTTCACGCCCGTCACTGATTGGGCGACCGACTTCGATCACGCTGATCCGCAATACAACCGCAACGCGCATGAAATCTGGGCCGAACTTCGTGGCACCTGCCCCGTCGCTCACTCCGATCGTTACGGCGGAACCTGGTTGCCAACGACTCATGAGTATGTTCGCGAAATTGCGTACGACACCGAGAACTTTACGAGTCGCGCAGTCATCGTTGAAAAAATGGTTCCACCCGATCCGGCGCCTATCGGTGGAGCACCGCCGATCACCAGTGACCCGCCGTTTCATATTGAAGCCCGCAAACTTTTGTTGCCACCATTCGCTCCGAAAAAGATTGAACTGTGGGAACCCGAAGTCCGTACGTTGTGTCGTGGCCTTCTTGATTCAATGATGGCTGATGTTGCGGCGGGCAAAACAATCGATGCTGCGGCCGATTACGCCAAGCGCATTCCGGTCAATGTCATTTCACGCATGCTCGGATTCCCGTTGGCCGATGAAGACTTGTTCCTTGAGTTTGTTCACGACGTACTTGAAGGCATTGATGACGCTCCAGAAGTTCGATTCGTCAAAATTGAGCGCTTGATTCAGTACATCATCGCCCAAATTGAAGATCACGTTGAAAATCCTCGTGATGACCTCACGTCATATTTGATGAGTGTTGAATTGTTTGGCGAGAAGTTGTCCGTTGAACACATCGGCGGCTCCATCATCTTGCTGTTGATCGCTGGTATCGACACCACATGGAGCGCCATCGGTTCAAGTCTGTGGCACCTTGCTAATAACCCCGATGACTTGGCGCGCTTAGTTGCTGATCGTTCACTCATCCCAACAGCGGTTGAAGAGTTCTTGCGCGCGTATGCACCGGTCACCATGGCCCGTCTTGTTGCCAAAGATCACGACTTCCATGGTTGCCCGATGAAGGTTGATGATTGGGTGTTGCTGCCTTTCCCGGCTGCCAACCTTGACCCCGAAGTTTTCCCCGATGCTGACAAGGTGTTGATTGATCGTGCCGAAAATCGACACTCAGCTTTCGGCTTGGGTATTCACCGTTGCCTCGGTTCAAACTTGGCTCGACTTGAACTCACTATTGCGATTGAAGAATTCATCAATCGCTTCCCGTCGTTCACTCTTGGTGGCACCGAAGACGATGTGACGTGGAGTGTCGGCCAAATTCGCGGACCTCGCGAACTTCCGGTGCGCGTGCTTGCCAATAAGTAGTGAACAGTCAAAGGTCTGACCCATGACGCTCACCGAACCAGGACAATATTGGGCTGAACAACTTTTGGCGTGGGCGATACCTGACGAAATCTTGGCGCAGGCTGAAGTGATGCCGTGGTCGCATGACCCGAAAACTTTTGCTGTCGACGAAACTCTTGATCCCACGAGTCCGATCTTCGAGTTAGCCCGTGAACTTCTACCGTTAGAGGGTGGAAGCGTGATGGATGTGGGTTGCGGCGGCGGACGTTCGTCATTGCCGTTAGCCCCGCGCGCAACACGCATTGTTGGTGTCGATGAAAACCCAGCGATGTTGGCGCGATTCGGTCAAGCCGCTGATGAAGTTGGTGTTGAGTTCACTGAAATTCAGGGACGTTTCCCCGATGTCATCATTGAGGCCGAACTTGCTGGTCGACCCATTGCACAATGCAACGTTGTGGTGTGTCATCACGTCTTTTTCAATGTTGCCGATCTTGAACCATTTGTTGTTGCCTTAACTGCAATGGCGCGACTGGGTGTTGTCGTGGTGATGTCGAAGAAACATCCGCAGTCGGCATGGAATCAAGGCTGGAAACACTTTTGGAACATTGATCGTCCCATCGGACCAACGTCTGATGACGCAATCAAAGTGATTGAAGGACTTGGGCTTGAGCCCGAAGTGTTTGTTGTTGAGCGCCCACCGATGTCGCGCCATGCTGAAGATCCGGCATCGTTAGTTGTCTCGGCTCGACGACGATTGTGTTTACCCCCAAGTCGTGACGCTGAAATTGAAGAGTGGTTACGCGACCACCCGCCAGCGTTTATGAGTGATGTGGTTGTGCTGCGGTGGCCCGGAGGTCTTTCGTAGCACCGTGACGTTGGCCTTCGTAGATGCCGTGCTTGGGCGAAATGGCATAAGCAACAATGCAGACAATTCCTGCAGGTACTGCCATGCCGGCTCCGAATAATTCAATTGCTAAAACGGCACACGCAATTGGTGCATTGGCTGCTGCACCAAAAACTGCAGCAAGACACGCTGCAGTAGCGAGCGTGGGGGAGAGATGTAGCGGCCCAGATAATGCCGACCCAAGGGTGGCACCCACAACGAACAGAGGTGTGACTTCGCCTCCGGGGATAGCGCAACCAAGTGCGATTGCAGTGAAGAGAATCTTCAAGACAGGGTCCCACCAGCTTGCGACTGATCCGCCAAGAGCGTCGTTGATCAAAGGGAGTGACAAGCCCAAATAGTCACGTCCGAAAATCAACATCAAAGCAAGAGTTGCGATTGCGCCAATGATGGGACGACCTGGAACCCACGAAATCAAATCTCGCATTGCTTTTTTGACACCGTGCAAGACTTCAATAAAGACGCGGGCGGCAAGTCCGGCCGCAACACCAACAACCACTAATCGCAACGCAATCGACCAGTCGATATTGACCGGAATCTCAACAATCGGTGTATGACGACCGAGTGATTCAACGATGAAATCAGCGGTGATTGAAGCGACAAGCGCTGGTGCCAAACCTTCATATCGCAAGCGACCTGTTTGTTGAATCTCTAGACCAAAGATTGCGCCGGCTAATGGCACACCGAACGCACCACCAAAAGCTCCAGCCATTGCCGCGATTAACATCAATCGCATATCAGATGGCTTGAGCCGAAATGGCTTGGCTAACAAACTGGTGATTGATCCGCTGATCTGCAAGGCCGCGCCTTCACGACCAACTGACGCGCCAGTGAGTTGGGCGATGAATGTGGCGCCAAAAATCATGGGTGCCATGCGATAGGGAATCTTTGGTGCGTGATCGGGAGCGGACTGATCAACCGGCGGAAGTGATTGCTCAACGACAAGTGACGTGCCGCGGTTAGCTGGTCCGCCGACATAGTGATACGTCGCACCCAAAATGAAAGCGGCGAGCGGTAGTAGCCACACAAGCCAACCGTGATTGAGGCGAAGTTCGGTGGCTCGGTCGAGTGCTTCGAACAGGGCCCACGAAGTAACACCAGATGCAGCTCCAACGATGCAAGCAGCCACAGTGACAACCCCGAGGTGGGTAGCGACGCGACCTTTGACCGAAAACACATCCTCACGCTAGTTGTCATTTGATCTGATGTTGGTTTCTCACCATTCTCTTACCGAGAAACAGGCAGACTTCTTATATGACAAATGCGCCTCAGATTGATCGAGTCCTTGTTGCCGATGACGACAAGTCAATTCGGGAGTCACTTGTACGTGCTCTCAGCCTTGAGGGCTACACGGTGACGTCGGCGAGCGATGGTGCCAAAGCCTTAGAAATGATCCAGGCCGAGCGCCCTGATGTGGTGGTGCTCGACTTGATGATGCCAGTCATTGACGGCATCACGGTGTGTCGTGTTTTGCGCGCCGAAAAGAATCGTGTTCCTGTGTTGATGTTGACTGCCCGTACCGAGACCAGTGATCGGGTGATGGGCCTTGATGCGGGGGCCGACGATTATTTGCCTAAGCCCTTTGCACTTGAAGAATTGTTGGCTCGTTTGCGCGCCTTGCTGCGGCGCAATCGACCGCTTGACGATTCAACAGAGAATGACTCGTTGACTCTCAACACCTTGCGTATCGAAGTGGCCGCACGCCGAGTTTTCCGCGGAGACATTGAACTTGAGATGTCAAAGACCGAATTTGATCTACTTGAACTTCTTGTTCGTAACAACGGCATTGTTTTAGATCACTCAATGATCTATGACCGCATTTGGGGCTACGACTTCGGGCCTGAGTCAAAGAACTTGGCGGTCTACATTGGGTACATCCGTCGCAAGGTTGATATTGAAGGCGAAAAACGTCTGATCCATACAGTGCGTGGCGTCGGATACACCGCCAGGATTTCGCAGTCATGAGTTTGCGTTGGAAACTGATGTTACTTCTTGTTGTGATTGTCGGCGGCGCAACGACAACAGTTGGAATTCTTTCGTATCAATCGACCGAAGATCGCATGATGACCGAGATTGATAACTCACTTGGCACCGCAACAAATGTTCTTTTGAACCGCCGTGATTCAAATCGTCCTGGTCGACAAAACAATGGCGGAAATAATGCTGGAAATAATGCTGGAAATAATGCTGGAAATAATGCTGGAAATAATAATGGAATGATTGTGATTCCGGATCGTCCGTTGGGAATTGAACAGTATGTCGTGCAATTGACCGATCGTGACGGAAACATTCTTGGTGCGACAACCGGCATCGCTCTTCCGGCTATGAAGTTGAAAGTTGATAATCAAGGAATTGAGAGGTCGGAAATTGCGACATTGACTGGTGCAGACGGCATTCAATATCGAGTACGAGCCGAAGGTTTTTCGATTGGGATCGTGCAACTTGGTCGCGACTTGCGAGAAGTTGACAATGTGTTGACCGACCTTCGATCACGAACAATTTTGACTGGCTTCATTGTGGCATTGCTCTCGGCAATTCTGGGATGGGTGATTGCGGCCAGCATGACATCGCGGTTGCGCAAACTGTCAAGTGCAGCAGAGCATGTTGCAACTACCGGACAGTTTGACGTTGACACGCCGTCGTCTGGTCGAGATGAGACAGCGCGCCTGTCTCGATCGTTCAAAGAAATGCTGGAAGCACTTTCACGTTCAAAAGAACAGCAAAAGCGCCTTGTTCAAGATGCTGGACATGAATTGCGTACGCCGCTGACGAGCATGCGTACCAATCTTGATGTGATGCGCCGTCACCCAAATATGGATATTGCGATGCGTGAACAAATCATGCATGATCTTGAACGTGATGCTGGTGACATGGCGGTATTGGTCGAAGAAGTCGTTGCGATTGCTGCAGAGCGTCACACCAATGAACTTCCAGAGCCCATTGAATTGAAAAGTATTGTGCAGTCAATTGCTGATCGTGCATCGCGACGAAGTGGTCGGGACATTGTTGTGAATGGTGATGAATCAATTGTGATTGCGAACCATCACATGTTTGATCGAGCAGTTTCAAATCTCATTGACAACGCGTTGAAGTTTGATACGAGTGCACATGCAATTGAAGTAACAATTCACAATGGTGCGTTAACGGTCAGCGATCGTGGCATCGGAATCCCCGACGATGAAGTGCAACTCATTTTTGAACGCTTCCATCGTTCGGCTGCATCACGTTCGATGCCAGGTTCGGGCCTCGGATTGTCAATAGTGGCCGACTTTGCTCAGGCTCATGAAGGTTCAGTCTTTGCCCGAAATCGCATTGGCGGAGGATCCGAAATCGGGTTTTCCCTGCCCACAGCCCATAAATCAGGTTGGGAAGCCTGAATCGCACCCGGTTCAGCCTCTTACTATCCAGCGAAAACTCTCACCTTGTTCTCACATTGGTTGGGTTTACTTCTCACCTAGGAGTTGCAATCTGTACTCATACCGATCGGAGACCCCCCGACGATTGGTTGAAATCAAAAAGCAAATACTCAACCACACTCAACTCAAAGGAACAGAACAATCATGGAAACGAATTACACGCAATCAAATAGTTCAAAGCCCAAGACCAAGAAGTTCGCAGTCATCGGAATCACCGCCGGCTTGTTACTCGGAGCCGGTGGCGGACTCTTGATGAATCTGCCCGGTGGCGCCAGCGCCAAGTCGGTGACTCCTCAGGCCATCTCGGCTGATGACAACAGCACCGATACTTCAACCCCCGCAAACTCGATCAACGGTGTCGAAGCTGGTGGCGATGCTGATGGTGATCATCACGGTGGACGTGGTGGCGATGTCGATCCCGCCGCTCGTGAAGCCAAGCTTCGTGAAACGTTGCAGACACTTGTTGATGCCGGCACAATCGATGCGTCAGATGTCGATGCCATCGTGACCGCACTTCAAACCAAGCCCACAACTCCGCCGGCCGCTGACACCACTGGTGCCCGTCCAGAACCTGGCACGATTTTGAAGGCCCGCCTGCAGACTTTGGTTGACGATGGCACTTTGACTTCAAGCCAGCTCGATGCTGTCGCTACTGCTCTTGAGGCCGCCCGCCCCATGGGTGGCGGTCATGAAGGTCGCGGTCATGGTAGTCAGAATCATGGTGGACCGGGCATGGGCGGCGCTCGTGGCGGAATGCGCCAAGAGATGCTGACTGCAGCTGCTGACGCCATTGGCATCACCGCAGACGACCTCAAGACCGCAATCAAAGGTGGCCAGACCATCGCTCAGATTGCCGAAGCAAACGGTAAGACAGTTCAGTCAGTGATTGATGCTCTGGTCGCTCAGGCCACCACCGATCTGACTCAGCGCATCATCGACATGGTGAATGGTGTGAAGCCTGCAGCTCCAACTGAAGCTGCCGGCGCCACTGCTGGAGCCTGATTCGAACTAGCTCGTTCACATACTTAAAAATTTCCGCCCGTCATACCTGATCTGGTGGTGGGCAGCGGCCATAACGGTCATTGCTCGCCACCAGATTTTGTTTTTGAATCGCCCCATCCCTAGAACACCCGTTCTCTAGGATGGCTTCTTCATGAGTGACAATGGCAGCCTTTTCAATGATGACGACTTGTTTGGATCTGCCGAATCAGTGATTCGCGAAACGCGCCAACCCGAGCCCGAAAGTGTCCCATACGCGGCGCGCTATTCGAACTCACGCATCAAGCCGATCTCGTTAGATGGTCTCAACCCCATGCAACGCGAGGCTGCCGAACATGTTGATGGACCGCTGTTGGTTGTTGCCGGTGCAGGCAGCGGTAAGACCCGAGTATTGACGCACCGTATTGCGCATCTCATTTCAAATCATGGGGTCAGTCCCATGAACGTTTTGGCAATCACTTTCACTAATAAAGCCGCGGGCGAAATGAAACATCGTGTCGAATCGCTCATTGGGCCAGTAGCGAAATCGATGTGGGTATCTACCTTCCACTCTGCGTGTGTGCGAATTTTGCGAGTTAATGCCGAACGCATTGGTTACCCCAAGACATTCAGTATTTACGATCAGGCCGATGCGCAGCGCCTCACTGGTTATGTCATCCGCGATATGGGACTTGATGTCAAGCGCTTCACGCCGCGTGCCGTGCATGCAGTGATTTCGAATTGGAAAAACGAATTGGTTTCGCCCGCGCAGGCCGCCGAACGGGCTGCGCATATTTTTGATCGGAAGCACTCCGAGATTTACCGCGAATATCAAGAGCGTTTGCTCAAGGCCGGAGCAATGGATTTCGACGATCTGTTGGTGAACGTCGTGCATTTGTTCCGCATGCACACTGATGTCTTGGCTTCGTACCAAGACCGCTTCAAGTACGTCTTAGTCGACGAATATCAGGACACCAACATTGCGCAAAACGAAATCGTGCTCAGTTTGGCGGCACGGCACCACAACGTGTGTGTTGTGGGCGACACCGATCAGTCGATCTACGCATTCCGCGGTGCGGACTTCCGCAACATCGGTCAGTTTGAAGATGCATTTGACGAAGTGAGTGTGGTTGTTCTCGAACAGAACTATCGCAGTACACAAAATATTCTCGATGCTGCTAATGCAGTGATTGCGCAAAACTTTGGCCGTAAGCCAAAAGAACTCTGGACCGAAACTGGACCTGGCGATGCCATTGTGCGATTCCACGCCGATGACGAAGGTGACGAGGCTGCTTTTGTGGCGCGTACCATGCAAACTTTGCGCACTGGCGGTCGCAAGTGGGGAGACATGGCGGTTTTTTACCGCACCAACCCACAAAGCCGAGTTGTTGAAGAAATCTTCATGCGCTTTGGCATTCCCTACAAAGTTGTCGGCGGAACTCGTTTCTACGATCGTCGCGAAATTAAAGACGCGGTTGCCTATTTGCGCGTCATCACTAATCCGCTTGACGAAGTCAGTGTGAAGCGCGTCCTCAATATGCCCAAGCGCGGTATTGGCGATACCAGCATTAGTCGACTAGATGTTTTTGCGCGCGAAGAAAACATCAGTTTCTTTGAAGCATTACGACGTGCGGCCGAAGCCGGAGTATCTGGTGCCGCACGACGGGGTATTGAATCTTTTGTTGCAGTGATTGACGAAGTTGCCGCTCAAGAAGAACAAACTCCCGGGGCGCTATTTGAATCGGTGCTTGAGAAGTCTGGTTATCTCGAAGAATTTAGTAATGAGAATTCAGTTGAAGACGCTGGTCGCCTCGAAAACTTGGGCGAATTGGTGTCATCGGCAAAAGAGTTTTCTCAAGTTGATGAATTCCTTGAGCAAGTTTCATTAGTTGCCGATGCCGACGACCTATCTGATGACGACAAGGTCATCATGATGACGATGCACGCGGCTAAGGGTCTTGAATATCCAGTGGTTTTCATTGTGGGTGTTGAAGAAGGATTGTTTCCTCACAGTCGTGCGCTAGTTGATGCCAACGAACTTGAAGAAGAACGCCGCTTGGCTTATGTGGGTATTACTCGCGCGCAAGAGCGCTTGTTCTTGACGCACGCATGGAGTCGTCAACAATTCGGAACCACGCAATACAACCCGCCGTCACGCTTCTTAGAAGAAATTCCCGAAGAACTGATCGAGCATCAAGGCAATGTGCAGAACCGTCCGAAGGCGCGCACGACGCGCGATGACGATTGGGGTGGCCGTAAAGTCAGTTCATTCGATCCTGATGATGAGTTCCGTGAACGGCAAGTTGATGCCGCGATGGCTGCGGGCCGATCGGCTCAAAATCGCCCTCCACAACCCTCAAACAGTCAAGAAATTGGTTTGCGGGTCGGTGACATGGTTGAACACTCCGTATTTGGCGAAGGAATCATCATCGACATCACTGGCTCGGGTGACAAAACCGAGGCCGTCATCAATTTCCGCGAAAAAGGTCGCAAGCACCTGTTGTTGGCGTGGGCTCCGCTCAAAAAACTCTGATCAGAATCGCTCAGATTCTTCTCCTGGAATCTTCGCGCGGGCCCGCTCGGCGTGGTTGAATCGGAGTATGAAAGCAGCGCTCTTAGTTGAAAGCCTCACCGGCAACACCTGGAAGGCGGCCGAAATGATTGCCGCCAATTTGCAACAGGAAGGTTGGACTATCACCGGTCTGAACCCGATGAAGCAGCCCGATCACCACGCCATTCAGGCCGCTGACCTGATTGTTGTCGGCACTTGGGTTCACGGGGCCTTCATTGTTGGTCAGGCGCCATGGGGCATCGGCAATATCAATGCACTTCCGGCTATCGCTGGTAAGCGCGCCGCAACTTTTTGCACGTTCGCTCTCAACCCAGGAAAGACCCTTGGCGCGATGGAGAAATCGGTGACTCGTCTCGGAGCAGATGTGATTGGCGGGATGGCTTTGCATCGTTCAAAGTTGGGCGCTCACACCGAAGAGTACGCAGCGCGTCTTGTTGGCGCATTAGCAACTGCATAAATCGTGCGATCACTCACAGTCGCGGCACTACAGATGTCGATGACCGACGTTGTATCTGAAAATGTGGCAACTGCTGAACGATTGGTTCGTCAAGCAGCCTCACAAGGTGCGCGACTTATTTTGATTCCTGAATTGTTTGAAGGTCGTTATTTTTGCGAAGACCAGCGGGCCGAGCATCTTGAACGGGCACAACCACTCGACGGTCATCCAACTATTGCTCATTTCAGTGCATTGGCCAAAGAGTTGAAGGTTGTACTGCCCGTGAGTTTTTATGAACGTGATGTCAATGCGTTGTACAACGCTTGTGCAGTTATTGATGCCGATGGCTCTGTGCTTGGGGTGTATCGCAAGAGTCATATTCCGGATGGTCCTGGGTATTCAGAGAAGTATTACTTCAGACCGGGAAACACGGGTTACAAAGTGTGGGATACCGCAGTCGGAAAAGTGGGCGTGGGTATTTGTTGGGATCAATGGTTTCCCGAGGTTGCTCGTTCACTCGCTATCAATGGTGCTGAAGTCATTGTGTATCCGACCGCAATCGGTAGCGAACCGATGGACCCCGAGTACGACTCTGCTGCACATTGGCAACGAGTCATGCAAGGTCATGCGGGTGCGAATCTTGTACCAGTTGTTGCAGCCAATCGAATAGGTACCGAGGTTGGTTCACGATTTACGTTGACCTTTTACGGCTCGTCGTTTATCGCTGGGCCGACTGGCGAAAAAGTCGCTGAGGCCGATCGCAGTAGCGAGACAGTTATGACTGCGACATTTGATTTAGATGAAGTTGCTCATTTGCGTAGCGGTTGGGGAGTCTTCCGCGACCGCCGCACCGATTTGAACTAGCACTGAACTAGATAAGCACCAGATCAGACTGGTGCGTCGCACTCGCGACGAACTGCATCGGGTGTCGGCAAGTGATCCCACATGTCGGCGAGCAAATCATCACGCAACGACTTTTGTGAAGGGTCGCTCCACAAGTTTGTTTGCTGCAACGGATCGTTGGCCAAGTTGTACAACTCACCTTCAGTGCCATCGTGAATTGATCCGGGCATGCATGCAGTTGCAACCCACCCATCGCGACAAATTGAGCGCAGGCGCACAATTTTGCCAAACAACACGCTGTCCCATTCGGTCAGTACTCGTTCGTGGCCAAGTTCGGTTGCTTCATTTTTATTCACTGGCAAACGCGGTGCTTCGACATAACCAGGTTGGGCGAGCCCGGCGATATGGCAGAACGTTGATGCCAACGACACATGACCTACTGGTGCTTCAACGGTCGCTGGATCAATTCCTGCCGACGGAGCCGGACGCCAAATGAGCGGAACACGCATCAACGAATCAACGTGATACGGGCCTTTGAACAACAAACCAAAGTCACCTTGAAATTCACCGTGATCGGTGGAGAACAAAATGTCGGTGTCGGCGCCCCAACCACGTTCGTCAATGCGCTTCATCATGCGACCAACTGCTTCGTCAATCAATTCGTTTTCAATATGCGTTAACGCATTGACTTCACGAACTTGATCGTCGGTCAAAGTATTGGGGACCCACTTCAATGGTGCTTCGTAGTTTGAAACAAATTCGCCGTCGTACCACTTGCGCCACTGGGCGGGCTTGTTGTCAAGAATTGCTTCGCGCTCAGCGCGATTTTGTGGATAGCCAGCCGGCAAATCAAGATCGCGCCAATTGACACGATGAGTTTCGGAAGCCGGCGGATCCCACGGGTGGTGCGGATCGGGGAAGCTCACCCAACAGAACCAGTCGGCATCGGCATCAAGTGAATCAAGCCAAGCGATCGTGCGATCGGCGACCCAGTCGGTGTGGTACAACTCACGGGAAATGTTGTTGATGTGGGCTTGCGGTGCGCCAGTGTCGCCGCCACCTTCAGCACTTACCTGCAACGACATGTCAAGAACGCGGTAATACATGGGAACCGCTTCTGGGTGATTCTTCATGAGCCATTGGGCGTAATGGAATGAACCCATGCCACCATGACTTGCTGATTCCATGTGATCAAAGCCACGATGTAAATGGCCGTCTTCAATGAGCGAATGGGCACCCGAGTTGGCTAATTGGTTTTCCACGAATCGCAAAAATGGATCAAGGAATGGTTCAAAGTGAGCTTTGCCGATCAATGCAGTTTTGTAACCAGCATCATGCAATGTTGTCGCAACGCTCGGTGCATCGTTGGGCAACGGGACACCGTTCATCCACACGCCATGAGTTGCAACATGTTGACCAGTGATCATGGTTGAACGTGATGGCATGCACACAACGTTTTGCGGATGCGCGCGGTTGTAGTTGATGCCAGTCGCTGCGAGAGCATCAATGTTTGGAGTGCGAGCAATTAAGCCGCCGTTGCAGCCAAGTGCATCAAAGCGTTGTTGATCGGTCGTGATGAAAAGAATCTTGCGACCCATTACTTTGCTCCGTTCTTTGCTGACTTCTTTTTGGCTGCGAAAATTTCTTGCAGTTTTTCTAAGCCGGCGCCAGCAGCACCAATGATGATGAGGCCCATTGGCTCAGGGTCGATGTCGGTGCCGTACATCACCATGCAACGGGTGGGCCCGTCCGGGATCACATCGACGGTTCCGAGGTGTGACTTGACGATCAAGTTGTTGACAATCGAGTACTGAAATCTCCGTAGATCATGATCGAGCGTGATGATGTCTTCTTCGAACCGCAGACCACTTGCCAGGTTGATCCACCTTTTGTTGCCAACGACCTCGCATGAAGTAATAGGAAACCAATCGTGGAGGCGGGCGGGGTCGCCGACGAGTGCCCAAACTTCATCGGCTGGCGAGTCAATAAATATGTGACGACGAACTGTTCCCATTAATTATTACCCTAACGAACCAAAGTAGTTTCACCTCAACTGTCAATTGAATGGTTGAACTCGGCTTTCCCCCGAACCCATGCTGTGTGATAGTCATATGTCAGCGATTTGGACAAAATCGCGGCAACTGGGGGCTGTTGCACATGGGGAATTTGTGAGCAAGGTGGATCGGGCCGCAAGGTCGTTGCGTGGTGCCTTAGTTCCCCTGAGCCCAGCCTTCTCCCTAGTCGCGGTGCAACTCATTTTCTTTGGTCTGCCAGCCGGCGCATGGATTCGCGGAGTCGTGCTCGGGTTGCTGACGGCACTCTTGGCTGTGGGAATGGCCCTGGTCTATCGAGCCAACAGAGTGATCAACTTTGCTCAGGCCGATCTTGGTTTTGTGCCAGCAATTTTGTCAGTAGGCCTGATCGTATTCAACGGCTTGCCGTATCTTTTTGGACTCGGTGTCGGTCTCGTCAGTTCGGTTGTTCTCGGCGCCATCGTGGAATTGGCGATCGTGCGGCGCTTCGTGCGTTCTCCGCGGCTAGTGCTGACAGTGGCAACTTTGGGTATCACTCAACTGCTGAGCGTATTGGCAATTATTTTGCCCCGTTTATGGGACGAAGTAGCGGCTTCCGAAAGGATTCCGCCCCCTGTCGCCTGGAAACTCACCGTCGGGACGTTCATTTTGAACGCCAATGATCTCATTGCCATGATCCTTGCTCCGCTGGCAATGATTGCGGTGGGGTTGTTTCTCTCGAAAACGCAAGTTGGCATCGCTGTGCGCGCCGCCGCCGAGCGCAGTGATCGCGCTGCTCTTCTGGGAATACCAGTGGGCTGGCTTTCCACCATTGTGTGGATGTTGGCATCGGCGTTGTCGTTCTTGGCCCTCTTTTTGCGCTCAGGGATTCTCGGAGTGCCGATTGGTGGCGCACTCTCGGTTTCGGGCTTGGTACTGGCATTGGCGGCTTTGGTGATTGGACGATTGCGCAACTTGCCGACGATTGCAGTCGCTGCAGTGGCACTAGGAATTCTTGAATACGGCGTGCAATGGAACGCTGAAAGTCCCCTATTGGTTGCGCCGTTTATCGCAGTGGCGGTGATGGCGGCCTTATTGATGCAACGCAAGGGGGCCTCGCGCCTTGATCAAGACACCACTGCGTCATGGCGCTTGGCTGACGAAGTTCATGATCTCGCTCCCGAGGTAGCGCGACTTCCGTGGGTCCGCGTGATGAGGTGGGGTACATACGCGGTGGTTCTCGCCAGCTTGGTGGCGATCCCAATTCTTTTGCGCACCGATCAAGTCATCAAAGTCACGGCAATCTTTATTTATGGGATCATCGGCTTATCCCTCGTTGTGTTGACTGGTTGGGCGGGTCAAATTTCGCTCGGACAAGTGGGCTTTGTCGCCATTGGAGCTGCTGTGAGTGCCAAGTGCACCGAGGCGTGGGGTGTCGATCTGACTTTGTCGTTAGTCATCGCGGCCATCGTTGGAGGACTAGCGGCGTTCTTAGTTGGCTTACCGGCATTGCGACTTCGCGGGCTCTATCTCGCCGTCGTTACCTTGGTGTTTGCCCTCAGCGTCACCTCATGGCTCCTGAACGATCGCTTCTTTGAATGGATCCCCATCAAGCGGATTGAGCGATTTCCGCTTTTTGGTCGTTTAGACATCGATACTCCGACTCGTTTTTATGTCTACACATTGTTGGTGCTGATCGTAGTTTTTGGTGGTGTCCGTGGTATCCGACGCAGCAGAACTGGGCGAGCAATTTTGGCGCTGCGCGATAACGAGCGCGCTGCTCAGGCTTTTGGCGTGCCAGTGATCTGGGTCAAGCTCACAGCCTTCACCATTTCAGGAGCGATTGCTGGAGTCGCGGGTGGCCTATATACACACCTCAATTACAGTTTTGACATCAACAGTTACAACGTCGGTCGCAGCCTTGAAGTTTTTACCGCTTCAATTGTCGGCGGACTCGGCGTCTCATTTGGAGCCATTTTAGGAGCGGCATACTTGCGGGGAACCGAATGGTTTGTGACTGCACCAGAATGGCGATTTCTTTCTACTGGTGCTGGTGTGATGTTCATGCTCTTGGTCCTGCCCGGCGGCTTAGGGGCTTTGGTGATCAGAATTCGTGATGAACTTTCGGGACGAATGTACAAACGGGCACGCAAAAAGGAAGATGTTTCATGAGTGAGCCACGCAGTATTTGGGGCAACATCCGTCATCCAGTGGTGTCACTTCGCGAACTCTGTGGTGGTGAAGCCGCGTATCCGTTACTTTTGTTGTTCGGTCTCAATGCGGTTGATGAACTTGATCGAGCAGCCTTTGGCGTACTGCTGCCGAATATCCGTGAGCATTTCAATCTTGATCTGAGCACGATGTTGGCCATCGTGGCGCTTTCAAGTGTCGCCGCCCTCGCTCTGCAAGTCCCCATTGCCCAGCTTGCTGACCGCTCAAAGCGGATACCGATTGCAGTTGTCGGGGCCTTAGTTTGGGGTCTCTTTTCGGGGCTAACCGGTATCGCAATGGGTGTCGTAGTGCTGACAGTTGCAAGAAGTGGGTCAGCTCTTGGAAAAGCTGTTGTCGACCCGACTCACAACTCGTTGATTGCTGATTATTACCCCATTGAAGTGCGTGCCAAAGTCTTTTCATTTCATCGCTCCGCCAATGCTGTGGGAGCATTCGTGGGTCCGCTGTCGGCAGGGTTTTTGGCGCATTATTTCGGTTGGCGAACTCCATTTTTGATCTTCACGATTCCGACTGTGATTCTTGCCATCTTGGCAATAAAACTGCGAGAGCCAATTCGCGGTTTCTGGGAACGCAAAGCGATGGGGGTCACCGACGAGGTCGCCAACACCGAAGAAGAAGCGCCGTCGTTCTCTGAGAGTTGGCGCACGGTGCAAAAAGTGCAATCGTTGAAACGAATTTGGTACAGCTTGCCTTTCTTGGCCACTGGTTTGATTGGCTTTGGCACATTGGCGTCATTGTTGTACGACCAAGAGTTTGGTCTTGATGAACGGGCCCGTGGAATTGCCGCGGCAATCGCTGAGCCATTTCAACTAGTTGGTCTGATTGTCGGCGCGCGTTGGCTGACGAAAAAATTCGCTGGCAATGTTGCTGGTCTGACCAAGGTCGCTGGCTATGTCTCACTTGCGGCAGCAGTTGCCTCAGCAGCGTTTGCGTTGGCCCCGAACATCTACATCGCTGTGGCGGTGAACTGCGCCATTTCGGCATCGCTTGCTGTTCTTGGACCAGCAACCTTTGCTGTCTTGTCATTGGCCATCCCACCACGCGCTCGAGCGACGGGTTTCTCCGTCGCATCACTGTGGATTATTCCGGGCTTGGCGATATTGCCGATGATCGGTTGGATTGCCGATAAAACCTCAATTCGCATTGGAATGCTGACCATGATTCCGCTTTTCTTGATTGGTGGATTGATTCAGTTATCAATTCGAAATGTGATCATGGACGACATCGGCCAGGTCTGGCAGTCGGCGGCGGCTCGTTCTGAGGCTTTATACGATCGCCGTCAAGGAAATGCCAAATTGTTGTTATTACGCGGAGTTCATTCGGGGTACGACGGACGCATGGTTCTACAGGGCATCAGTATGGATATGGAAGAGGGCGAAATTGTTGCCCTTTTGGGAACCAATGGAGCGGGCAAGAGCACCTTATTGAAATCCATCAGTGGAACAGTTGAAGCGGATAAGGGAGCCATCATTTTTGATGGACGCGACATTACGCATGCACCTCCACACGAAATTGCGGCCATGGGTATTGTGCAAATGCCTGGCGGGCAAGGTGTCTTTGGTTCCCTGACTGTGCGCGAGAATTTGGATCTTGCGGGTTGGACGAATCGGCGCGACCGCGATGGAGTGGCAAAGGCACGCGCTGAAGTGATGGAGATGTTCCCCATTTTGGGTGAGCGGCTCGACGAACCAGCAGTGAATCTCTCAGGTGGCCAACAGCAGATGGTGGCTTTAGCAATGAGTTTCATCATGCGCCCGCGAGTTTTGTTGATTGATGAACTATCGCTCGGTTTGGCGCCGGTGATCGTTAGTCAGTTATTGCCAGTGGTGCAACGATTGGCACAAGAGGGTGTCACCGTTGTCTTAGTTGAGCAAAGTGTGAATATTGCTTTGACTGTTGCTCAACGCGCGTATTTCCTTGAGCGCGGAGAAATTCGCTTTGCGGGTCCGACCGCAGAATTACTGAATCGTCCAGACATTTTACGATCTGTGTTTTTGTCGGGTGCAGCACAAAGCGAATCAATGACGAATGTGCAGACGAATCAAACTCGCGAGATTGGATCTGGCATTGCGTTGCGCACGCAAGGAGTGGTCGCTGCCTTTGGTGGCATCCGGGCGGTTGACCGGGTTTCAATGGACATTCGTGAACATGAGATTGTAGGAATTATCGGACCAAATGGGGCGGGCAAGACGACCCTGTTTGACGTGATTTCTGGTTACACCCCGCTTCAGGACGGGACCATAGACATAGCGGGTCACAATGTCACCAAGTCGTCACCGACGGCACGGGCCAACTTCGGGTTGGGTCGATCGTTCCAGGACGCGCGTCTGTTCCCCGAATTGTCGGTGAGGGAGACACTCGCGGTGTCGCTTGAGCGATGGGTCAAAAATCGCAGTGCGTTAGCCGCAGCTCTGTATCTACCGCCCGTCTTTGAATCAGAGGACGCGGTGAGTCAACGTGTGAGTGAACTGATCGAACTTCTGGGACTTGGCGATTACGAGCAGAAATTTATTCGTGAGTTATCAACGGGTACGCGACGGATCGTTGACCTTGCTTGTTTAGTGGCGCATCGACCGAGTGTGATTTTGCTGGACGAACCCTCATCAGGACTGGCACAACGAGAGGTCGAGGCTTTGACACCTGTGGTGCGGCGCTTGCGCGATGACATGGGTTCTGCACTTGTCATCATTGAACATGATATAGCCTTCATCTCGGGGGTTGCTGATCGTTTGATCGCACTTGATCAGGGAAGAGTTATCGCCGATGGGTTTCCAGTTGAAGTTCTTGCACACCCAATAGTTATCGAGTCATATTTAGGCACATCAAGTGCCGCGATCGCCCGATCAGGGCAAGGGGGATAAGTCATGCAACCATCAAGCAGTTCATCAAGTTCTGAGTCTGGTAGATCCAAGTCAGTAAAAAAATGGGGACCGATCGTGGCGATCGTGGCAGTGATAGCCATCATTGGCGGAATTGTCGCCTCGTCAGGAGGAGATGACGTTCCATCGTCTACTGAAGCGCCCGCCACAACGGATGCACCCGTCGACAGTGCTGCACCGATGTCGGATACATGGGAATACCCATTGAGCTTCGTTGATGGCCAAGAGAAATTGAGCGATGAAGCATTCAACAAGATCGCATGGGGTTCGCGTTGTGACGTTGAACTTGGAACTATTGCTGTGCCGAGTTTCTTCGCACCGCCGTGTATGGCCCCATTCACCGGAGATAACGGTGGAGCAACTGAGGCAGGTGTGACTGCCGATGAAATAACCATCGTGCATTATCAGGGTCCTGATGATGACCCAGTCATCGCCTATGTCACGCAGGCGATTAACTCTGATGAGACCAACGCTCAATCCACTGAGACACTTGAGAACTACATCAAGTATTACGAGACCTATTACGAACTGTATGGTCGCAAGGTTAACTTAATCACCTATATCAGTACTGGTTTCGCCACCGATGAAGTGACTGCGCGCGCTGATGCTCAACGCATTGTTGAGCAATACCATCCATTCGTCGTGGTCGGCGGACCAGCGTTGACAAATGCTTTTGAGGACGAACTCGCCGCTCGTCAGACAACATGTATGTGTGGTGGCGGCACCGCTCAATACTTAGCAGAGCGTGATCCGTATCTTTGGGGTATTGATGGCAGCAGTGAGCAGAAACAGCAATTGCTCGTTGAATACATCGAGAAGCAGTTAGTAGGAAAACCTGCGTCGCATGCTGGTGATGCCCTCAAGGGTGAGATTCGTAAATTTGCCCTGACTTATGTGGAAGGTGGATCAGAGAGTAAGGATCTAGCCGACTTGGCTGTAGCTCGCATGGCCGCCATAGGTGCTGACCTTGCCTTGGTTTTGCCATATCAACTTGATCCTGGAACGATTCAGGAAAGTGCTTCACAAATCATCGCCAAACTGAAGGCAGAAGGAGTCACTACGGTCCTTCTATCGACAGATCCAGTCGCTCCAGGTGCTCTGACCC
>Ga0209596_1001528_pt1 | contig 19795 bp, 13 predicted proteins | sample M_130807_MF_Meta_FD_187314 | JGI IMG/M metagenome (GOLD analysis project Ga0209596, IMG submission 187314) | Freshwater microbial communities from Lake Montjoie, Canada to study carbon cycling - M_130807_MF_MetaG (SPAdes) (version 2) | ecosystem: Environmental > Aquatic > Freshwater > Lake...
ATCGTTTTATGTTTTCTTTAATATTTATGTAAAGATAGGGATAAACTGTTAATAAACTAAAATATTTAGTATTTTTTTACTAATTTGATTAGTTTTTTAGTAATAAATATCTAAATACTTGATTATCAATAATTTAGTTATAACTATTTTAGCAAAAAATAGTTAGCAAAGCCAAGTAATTGGTAGGTAATTACGCGTTTTGATGCGGCTTAGGCTATTAAAGCTGCTTTAAAAATACTTTTCGGTATTCCACTTTCATGGTTTTAGAAACATGTACTTGAAAGCCCAATAAGCCGCTCATTTTGCGCTTTTCGGGATCCTCATCTGTAACCTCACTCATTAATACACCATTAATATAGTGTTGCATGTGGTTGCCCCTTACTATGATATGTATATCATTCCAGTCGTTGGATTTAATTTTAGCTTTTAATGAATCTGCATTTCCAAGCGAGCCTGTGATAGTGGGTTTAACGTCGGTTTTTAAAAGGGCTATTTCACCACGCTTTGCTAAAAATCCACGACCACGCTCCTCATAGTTTTGTCCAGTGTAAACATTGCCACCATCAATATCTGCTTGGTATCCTTTTAATGCATATTTAATAGTAGGAAGCTCCTCGCTTCTATAATTAATACCACTATTACCTTCCGCGCTTATGCGATACTTTGCTTTTAATTCAAAATCGGCGGGCAAGCTTTCGCGGTAAATTAAAAACGTATTTGTTTTAATGGGTGTTTGTGGTGTTACCTCTCCGACGAAGCTATTGTCCTTCACTTTCCAAAAAGTGGTATCAGCATCCCAACCTGCCATGGACTTGCCGTCAAATATTTTAACAAAGCCATTCTTCATTTGTTGTGCATTCGTTGCAAGTGTATTACCCAACAAACAAATAGCGATTACGATTCGGAAAAGATTTTTTTGATTCATTTAATTTTAAATTAATTTTTTACAGCCATTTTATTTTACACCACAATCCTTCCAACTACGCGTAGCTGCAGATTGCGAAACTGCATCACAGACTTTTTGCGTATCCAATGCTTCCTTAAAAGTAGGGGAACAAGATTCACCTGTTTCAATACTTCTTAAAAAATCAGCAGCTTGGTGTACAAAAGAATGTTCGTATCCGATACTCAATCCTGGAACCCACCACTTGTCCATATATGGATGATCACCATCGGTGATATGTATGGTTCTCCAACCTTTTAATTTTGATTCATCAGTATTGTCATAAAATTCCAATCTATTTAAATCATGTAAGTCCCAACGAATAGATGCATTCGCGCCATTGATTTCAAAAGTATATAAGGCTTTATGTCCACGTGCATATCTGGTAGATTCAAATAAACCCAATGAGCCATTATTAAAATGACATAAGAAAGAACATGCATCATCAATTTTTACTTCTTCTACTTTTCCAGTTAATTGATGCATACGTTGCTTAACAAAAGTTTCAGTCATGGCAGAAACATCTTTAATGCCGCCATTCAACCACATCGCTGTATCAATACAGTGTGAAAGTAAATCACCCAATACGCCCGAACCCGCTACGGCTGCGTCCATGCGCCACAACCCTTCACCACCTTGCGGTAGCGCTTCGTTGATGGTCCAATCTTGTAAAAAGTTCGCGCGGTAGTGATATATTTTTCCAAGTTTACCTGAGTCAATAATTTGTTTTGCTAAAGTAACTGCAGGTAAACGACGATAGTTATACCAAACAGTATTTTTCACGCCTGCTTTTTCAATGGCATCTACCATTAATTGTGATTCTGCTAAATCGCGCGCTAATGGTTTTTCACATAAGATCATTTTTCCTGCAGCTGCTGCAGCGATTGCAATTTCAGCATGTGTATCATTGGGTGTACAAATATCTACTGCATCAATATCCGCGCGCGCAATAATTTTTTTCCAATCAGTTTCAAAACTTTCGTATCCCCATTGTTCTGCAAATGCTTTTGCTTTTGTTTCATTACGAAAACAAACTGCCTTTAACACGGGTGTGTATGCAAGATCAGGAAAAAAGTTAGGCACACGACGATAGCCGTTTGAATGTGTGCGTCCCATAAATCCGCCGCCGATTAATCCAATATTTAATGTTTTTTTAGTTGCCATATTTTAAAGAATTAAAATAGTGTGTTTTAAAAATTATTCTGCTTCATACCAACCATGTTGGTCGCGCACTTTAATCATAGATGCTAATATATCATTCCATGTTTGTTGTTTGGTCATTACTTCATTCGGGAACATACAGCCATCCCAACAAATATGTTTAAATGCTTTGGTTAATGCACCAGCCTCATTACGTAACCAAAATCCTGCATGCTTTGCGATATCTAATTTACCATTCGGATCAAGGGCTTGACAGTGACGACCTGTTTTATCGTGCGCGCCAGTTCCATGCACCGTTCCATCATTTTGTGCAACATGAAAATCAAGTGTCCATGGGCGTAACGCTTCCGTTAATTTTTTTAATCCCGCATCTAGGGTTGCTTGATCATTCCAATCAAAATTTTCTGGTAAGATGCGATCCTGTGGACTATTGTATCCCAATAAATATAAAAGCGTGTGCGCCATATCCGCCTGGAATCCAATGTTTGGACGATCTACTGATTCTAAAGTTTCAATCATTGCGGTCCAGCTATGCATACCGCCCCAACAAATTTCTCCTTCTGCGGCTAATTTTTCTCCAAAATCTGCTGCCACATCACAAGCTTCTCTAAATGTAGCTGCAATTAATTTTGTGTTGTTCACTGGATCAGCGCTCCATGCTTCTGGCTTACTCGCTGAATCAATTCTTATAATACCACTTGGCCTTACGCCATACTCTTTTAATTTTTGACCAAAGCGACATGATCTTTTTACCATGTCCACAAAAACCGCACGATCTTCTTTAGATCCCATGGCTGGTCCGCCCCAGATAGGTGCTACCAAGCTTCCTACATTTAAATTTAATTTGGCAACTTTTTCTGCAAATCTTTTTATGCCATCATCTGATTCATCAATATTAAAATGTGGTTCAAATAGTCCAAGGTCAATACCATCAAACTTTAGGCCGTCTACTTCAGCGTTCACGGTTAAGTCCAATAGTGTATCTAAACTAATGGGTGGTTCTGAATCGGGGCCCTTGCCTACAATACCCGGCCATGTTGCGTTGTGTAATTTTGGATAATTGTTTTTCATATGGTTTCGTTTAAATGTTTTTTAATAAATGCTAATCCGTTTTCAGCAATATCCCAAGGAGATGAATATTCACGCCATACGTTAATCGCATTTGCAAAGTCTGGATCATTGCGTGAAAAAGCTTCAATGGTAAACCAGCCTTTATATTGCATGGATTTTAGTGTTGAAAAAATATCCTCCCATTGTACATGCCCGTCACCTGGTGTACCTCGATCGTTTTCGCTAATATGAACATGTGATAATACTGGGCCAATGGTTTGTAATGCTACGCCATTTTTTTTCTCTTCAATATTTGCGTGATGCGTATCATACATGGCTTGCACATTTGGATGATCAGCTAATGCTACTAATGTTTTTAATTGCTCCATGGTATTACACAAATAACACTCAAATCGATTGAGCGCTTCCACCGCTAATGTAATACCCGCTTCCTTTGCGTGTTCACCTGCTGCGTGCAAAACCTCAGCACATAATGCATATTCAATTTGTTGGGGAGGCTGTTTGGTAAAAACGCCGTGCGCTGAATGAAAAGGACCACATAATATTTTTGCGTTCATGTCATGCGCGCGGTCAATACCCCATTTGATTCTGTCCAATGCTTTCGCGCGCACAGCAGGAGACGGATCCACTGGATTCTCAGTTGAACCTACCACAAAAACGCTCACGGTTTCAAGACCAATATTTTTTGCATAGGCACCAAGTCGACTATATGCTTTTTCGTCAGGTGATCCCACCAAACACTCAACACCGTCGTATCCAATTTTTTTTAATCGATCCAGTATTGGGAACAAATCGTCTGAAACCGAAGCAGACCACGCTAGCGTATTAAAACCAATTTTATTCATGCTATACTTTTATTTTATTGTAGATGATACAATACCGCGATACGGAACATTAATATTTATTTTTCCAGCCCAATTTTTAGGAATCTTTTTTCCAGCAACCCAATGCATTGCATTAATTACTAAGTGTTGGAATGGCTCTTGATCAAAATCTTCGGGATGTCCCATCGTAGTAAAGAAAAACTTTGCGCCATAACTATTCGTTCCCGTCCAGGTTACTGGATTATCATATGCGTTTTTATCGCCCGGATTGATGGAGTGTCCATTCATTAATAAAACAGAGCCCTTAATCGGATAGCTAGGCAATACTTGATACAGCCAGGATCTTACATGAAAATTATCACCAACACCTGTTAATAATTCATTATTGGCTTCGCTCTTAATAATATTTACATCGGTAGATGATTCGTGACCATAATGCGTATGTTTTGCAACTCCGCCCCAGCCCGGAGGTGAATTAAATGCAAGTTCACCAAATGCGTTCCACTTTTGTAATGGATGCCCTTTTGGATAATTGAACGCATGTGTGGTTGTTCTAAATCCAAGTAGTGGCTTTCCTGTTTTTAAATAATCTTCAATATATTGAACTTGCTCTGCGGGAAGTCTGCGCCAACGAAGAAAAAAAACTGCGACGTCAGCTTCTTTAAGCGCTTCTAATCCTGGAATATTTTCTTCCGCATTTTGATCTGGAAATGATTTTAATACCTTTGTTCTGAAACCATAATTTTTTTCAAGCTCTGCTGCAATGATGGGTAGGGTTGACTCTCCGCCATATTCATGATCTCCTGTAACAAATACAATCAATGGTTTTTTGTTTGTTTTATTTTTTGAAGATTGACTAAAACCAAGAATTGTCAATAATATAAACAGTAAACAAAAGGTACCCTGTTTTAATGCGTAAAGTTTTTTCATATAAAAATTTTAGTCCTAGTTAAAAAATGGTCGATTTTATTGTTCCATTGGGTGTAATAATAATAATTCATCGGGTGAATAAAATCCAACCTTATTTTTTATTTCTTCACGCACTCTTTTTACTGTTTTTTCTGACACCGCTGGCGCTTTGTTTCCAAATGAATTTCGAACATAAGTAAGAACCGCAGCCACTTCTTTGTCGTTTAATAATCCACCATAAGGTGTCATAGGAACCTGTCCTGGATATTTTTTTCCGTTCACCACAATTGGCCCGTAAATTCCTTTCAAAACAATTTTTATTAAACGCTCTTCATTTCCAATAACCCATTTTGATTCACTTAATGGTGGAAATCCAGACGCGGCTAATCCTTTTCCATTCGGTTGGTGACAAGTATTACAAAAGCCATCTCTTAAATAAATTTCTTTGCCTGTTTGGATTAGGGTGGCGCTTACTTCACCTGCAACATCTTTTATGGCCGGTGCTTTTTTAACAACTACGTTATGACCTTCCAAATGCGCTACGGCTGTATTGTGTGCCTTAATCATCCAGCTATCTAATGGTTTTTTTGCTGCTTCTGTTTCAATCGCCAAGCCTTTTTCTTTGGGTAACCAAGATGCGGCTACTATAGCTTCTAATCTTACGCGGCTATTTTCATCCTTGGCTGCATTCAATAATAAATTCGCCTGATCTGGTAATTGTTTTTCATTGAAACGCACTACTTCAACCGCTGCAGCACGCACGCGATAATCTTTCGCGTTTAATAATTGATGAAGTAAGTCTTGGTCCACTTTGTTTTGACCCCAGCTCACCCATAAGGCTTCCATTAAAAACTTTTCATAGGTTGGTGCTGTTTTATCTAATTGAGCAACCCATGTTTTTAACTTAGGCAATACTTCACTTGCTGGATGTGCACGCAATTCACGACGTGTTCTGTATCGTGTACGATATTCAGGAAGCGTTAAATTATTTAATAATTCCTCCACCGATGCGCCTGCAACTTTTGCTGGTACAACTAATGGACGTGAAGGATAGGTAATACGATAAATACGCCCGTGCACATGATCTCTTAATGGATCGCGCGCGTTATGTTGCATGTGACCAATTAAAACATTATGCCAGTCTGCAATATATAAGGAACCATCGGGCGCAAACTCTAAATCAACGGGACGGAAATTAAAATCAGAAGAAGTCATAATATCATGACGAAGTTTGCTTTTATATCCAGTGCCGTCATCAAACATTTGATGTTGCTTGGTTCCTAAAAAACCAATGGTATTATTGATTAATAAATCACCTTGTACATTGTCCGGAAAATGTCGACTAGATACAAATTCAATTCCTGATGTAGGGCGCACCATTTGGCTTTCCTCAATTATGTTGGCCGCCTTGGGTGTTGCTTCTGCATACCTTGATTTCACCGTACCTGGCATCATCCAAGTAACTTCGGGTCCTGATGTTTCTGCATAAAATACTTGACCCCACTCATCAAAAGCAATACCCCAAGGATTTGGAATTGAAAGCTGTGCGATGCGATCTAGTTTTTTATTTTTAGGGTCGTATCTAAAAAAACCGCCGTTGGTTCCGCGAACAGGACCATAAGAAGTTTCAATATCGTTCACTAAAAAAACACCATTCCCCATATAAATTGCACCAGATGGATCCGTGGTATAGGCATGGTGTGCGTGATGTGTATCATGATCATCAAAACCACTTAATAAAATTTCACGGGTATCTGCTACGTCATCCCCATTCGTATCTTTTAATAACATGAGGTTGGTTCCTTGAGAAAGATAAACACCTTCTGGTGCCAATTCAAATCCCAAAGGAAGTTGTAGCCCATCTGCAAAGGTGGTTTCTTTATCTGCTTTACCATCCCCATTGGTATCTTCTAAAATAATTAATTTGTCATTTGGTTTTGGATCACCTGGCTTCCAATGCGGATAGGTTGGCATCACAGCTACCCATAATCTTCCTTTATTATCAAATGAAATTTGAACCGGGTTGGCTAGTTCAGGAAATTCTACTTCTGAAGCAAATAAACCTATTTTATACCCTGGCGCCATTTTAAATTTATCAAGTGCGTCCTGCCCATATAAATATTTCGGCGCTTCTGCTTTTCCAGTTGGCATAAAATTGGTTTCCACAGCAGGAAGCGTAGATGTTTTTGCATCAGCGGCGGCAACATCATATTTTTTTCCCCTTGCAGCACTCCAAACAGCAGTGTCGCGAATAACAGTCATCTCTCTTATTTTTTGTAATTCAGCCGGATAATTTGCTGGGCCAAATGGGTCATAGCGACGACCAAACACGTGCACACCGTTTGGTGCTTTAAAATCATTGTGCCACATCCAATCTTTTTCTATTACTGCCGCTAATACTTGTGCGCGATTAGATTCATTAATTACGGGCGTTTTTCCAAAAACTGCATCCACTAAAAATGGTGCGAATTTTTTATAGCCATCATCATTTAATTGAGATCCGTCAATGGTTAAATCGTTGGTGGGATTATCCAACCATGTTTTTGTTGGTGTAAATGCATCCACAAAAAGCACGCCGTTTTTTTCTGCCACCTGTTTCATGGCCTCTTTATATAGTTGTAGATTTTTATTTTCTGCTTGGCCATTGGGTAAATCAAATTTATTTGAGAGATCTTCAAATGCAATTGGAGAAACAATCGCCAACTGTGGTGCAGAAGTACCATTATATTTTTTTGATTTCGTGTGATTTATAAAAGCCGTTAATTCTGCTTTATAATTTTCAACACCAGCGGGTCCTTGAAAAGATTCGTCAAAACCAAACATCGCAATAATTATATCTGCGCTATGCGTTGCAATCCATTCGTCGGGATAGGCTAAAAACCCTTCCGTATGTGGATTATCCGCTAATTCAGTTTGAAATTTTTCTGCGCCGGGAAAAGCCCATGGCGTAGGGCGTCCTGAGTGTGGACGAAAACCGGGTGTGTTACCACCATCACACATATTACGTACATATAATTGATTGTTTGGATAACGAAGCTGAAGCTCGGTTTCAAAATATCCAAAGTTCATCATACGAGAACCTAAATTATTTCCTACTAAAATAATGTGTGCACCTTTTTTTACTTGTAGTTTACTTGGTACCGCGGGATTAAATGCCAACAAAGCCACCCCAACAACAGCAATGGTTGCGAATATGATTTTGTTTAAACTTTTTTTTATGTTCATTTTTGGTATTAAGGTGTGTGACTAATAAAAAATTATTTCGGTTTATTATAAAACTAAATCGGGATTACGAGGGCCAAAGTGTTTTAATATTACTATTGGGTCGGTATCAGAATTATTTACAATTTTTACGCCGTCTTTTGCAGCGGCCTCGCTTATAAAAAATTCATCGTTGGTCAATTGACCATATCTAATTAAAGCGGGGGTTTCAATATCCCAAACGCCCATTTTACCATGTCCCTGCATTACAATAATACCATAGGCTGCGCTGTCTTTGATTGTAACGGTTTGTCCCGGGAATACGGTTAATTCTTTTGCACTAAAATCATGTGATTTATAACAAATCCAATTTTCAATATAACCCTGTGCTTGCATTTCGTTTACATCATGCACAGGCTTGGGTGCCATAAAACGATTTTCCATCATGTTGGGATCAACGTTTAACTCCCAATCCAACACATCTAATAATGCATCATAATCGCCGATGCTTTCTTTCGGTGTGCCATTCCACAATAATTCATCAGGAATAATTGCTTCATTCACCAAGGACTGATACATCGCAAAAACATCCGACGCTTTTTGTGGTTCATACGTACACATACTTCCCGGCGCGTGTAATAATCCAGGAGGGACATCCCATCCTGTTCCTGGTTCAAGTTTATATGCTTGAGAAAAGTTGGTGATTTTATTATCGCCCTTTGAAAAATTAACCAAACATTCTTTTATTTGTTCTTTGGTGGTGCCCGGTGCAATGCCAATAAATGTATACGGAAAATCGCCACCGTGGTTATTTAATTGGGGTGGAAAATAATAGGCTTCTGGTTTTCCTTTTTGTCCAATCAACGCCGCCTTTTCATCATTATGATGTACGTGATGTGGCAGTGGTCCCATATTATCAAAAAACTTTGAATACATTGGCCAGCTTTTATATTCATTCCACAAGCGATCGCCGATGATTTGTCCTTTTAATTCATCAATCACATCTTTTAATAAAACCTGCTGTGTTGTTTTTCCATCATTAAAAACAACAGGGCTTAATCCTTCGTTTTCACCCGTCAATGGTCCGTTTTTGGCAGGCGTAGTAGAAGACAACCAGCGCTCATCAATGCCGCCGCGCACACCACCCAATACATAATAATCATCTGGATGTAATTTAATCCGGCGTCCTGGAACACAAAATGATCTTGGAACCCAGGTCGGTGCAAGTCGTAATATTCCATTTCCCTGTTCTAATGCTTTTTGTGCGATGCTTTTATTTTCCATAATTATTTATTAAGTGTGTGATTGATTTCATCTTGGTTGTGTAAAATTTCTATTTGTAAATCATATTGTTTTGTTTCACCGGGTGCAATAAAAATAAGCGAACCATCGGCGCGCGCCTTTGATTGACCAATAGGTGGATGGGTGCCGGGTTCGATGCCGGTTACATATTCACCCCTTGCCCAATGTTGCCAGTTGGTTAACCAGGGCATTTGTTTTTTAGGAAATGTTAAAACCGCGGCAATGCCAATTTTTTTATTTTCAATGCCACAAATACAATCTCCATTATTATTTGGCTTTGCGTCAATAAAAAAAACATCTTGACCTGGACCATTATGTTGTTCATTAATGGCGGGACATATTTTTGGTTGTTCGCTATTGCAAAATATTTGTGCGCCCTCATCGGCAAGTGGCCAACCAAAATTACAATGATATAAAAGCATATGTGGTGCTGCTTCGTTTCCCCTGTTTATTATTTCATCATGAATTTGAATAGAAGATGCGCCTAGTGTAGCAGAGATGGTTCGTTTTAATTCAAGCGCTGGTCCAAAAATTTTAGCTTGTTTAATTATACCTGTAATACTCATGGTATAAATTCCGCGCGCAGGGTCGGGTTGAAATATAGAAATAATTTCTGCTGGCGTGTTGCTTATTAAATCATGAACGCCGCGTTCTCCAAATTCATCTTTTTCATCACCACCCACATGTGATAAACCACAGGTGGTCAAAAGGCCGCCACCAAAAGTGCGTAACCAATCGGCACCCTTATTTGAAAATGGTTGTGGCGCCGTAACACCGGGGTTGCTTAACCAAGCAATACTATGTTGATTATAAAAAGCATCTGCGATATCCATTGCGCGATCAATTACCACCTTAAATCGAAGGCCGGCTCCTGTATTAAACCAAGCAATGCGCACGCCTCGGCCAAGACCGCTGTCTAACACCGAGGTTTCAATACCGCCCACTTGTGCAACGTTAGAAACCTTATCACTCCATATGGCTTTTGTTGGGTGCAAGTTGGTTTCTATTTTTTACTTGTATAAATTGCGTGGCTTTTATTTCCACCCGATTTTAAATAAGCAATCAAATCACTTAGCTCTTCTGCATTTAATCCATTAATCATTCCCGGAAGCATTGGTGATGTTTCAGAAACACGCGTGCGAGACACTTCGTTTTTAGCTAGCGTTCGAACAACGTCGGTTGCAAATGGATTTTGCGAAATATAATAGTTTTTATTATCCTGACGAATTAAGCGACCCAACACAGATCCTCCTTTTTTAAGGAAGAAAATAGTAGATCCAAATTGATCTGAAATTGTTTTACTTGGTTCTATAATAGATTCTAAAATATCTTTTGTGCTAAATCTTGTTCCCAACTGTGTAAGGTCTGGTCCGGCGACACCGCCCTCTCCTTTCATTTGATGACAAGAAGAACAAAGCGTTGCAGCAAACATTGATTTACCACGTGTAAAACTTCTAACGCCGACACTAGAATCAACCGCATTAACCGCGTTTATGATTTTCCAATTTTTTCCTGGTCCCTTTGGCATTATTGTTCCCGCTGGAACGCCCGATCTTGAAATGCTAACAATTGAATCTCCTGAAATTTTATTATACATGTCAAATTGGTCTTTTGAAACGTTTGCTAATGCGTTTTTACGCGCAGTGTTTATAAATCCAACATAACAAACGCCACCCCTATAACCAAAGGCCTTATAATACCATTGGAAGTATTGTTTTTGTGTCGCGGGCGTCCAACCGTTTTTTGCTTGACTTAAAACATTCGCATACCAGGTTTGTTGTGCTGGTGGCACTTTTGATAACATCGAAGCAATGTCCATTCCGTATTGTGGATTGCGTAATATTAAATCAGATGATTCTGAAATTGATTTTTGTGCGGGCGCGTCATCTTTTGCGGTTGCTAATAAAGCCATTGTTTTTTCAACCGCTTTTGGCGCATCTATATAAACTAATAATTTACTTAATTCACGATTAAGTGAATTTGTTTTAGCGGGGTAGCTTGGACTTAACGCCGCTGATACTAAATTTTTTGTCTCTGTATCGGGATCACCTAGGCGGATAAGGTTTAATTCAATAGCGCGTAGTAAATCCAATTGTTGTGGCTCGGTTAGTTTTGTAAAATCTACTTTTGCTAATAAGCCCACTACCGCCTTTCCTGTTCCGGCGGCTCCCTTGCGCGCGTTTGCAATAGCGGCGTGTGTTAAAATAACGGGGTCTTTTTCGTTAAGCAACTTATTGTACCACTCTTCCGCAGGTTGGTTTTCAATAGCAATTCTTGCTGCATATCTAATAAAACGATCGGCGTCTTTTAAATACGGCCAAGCAAAATTTACCGCAGCTGGATTTTTAACACCATGAAAAGATTCAAGTTGTCTGCGAATTTTTTGCGCGTTTGTTAATTCTAATACAGGCAGGGGGTCGTTTGTTAAAGAATTATCTCCATAATAAACACGGTATAAATCTGATTCAAGTCGACGGCCTCCTGTTAAAAAATACAATGCGCCATCTGGACCAACTACACCATCCGTTAGCGGAAGTGGTGCGCCAGAAATAAACTCTTCTCCTGTTGTTTTATAAGAGGCGCCATCGGGTTCGTTATATACTGCATATATAATTCCAAAACTCCAATCAAATGCAAATAAAGCTTTGCGATATTTTTTAGGGAATCTTGCGTTTACGCCGCTAACCAGGTTGGTTGGAGAGCCTTGGCCAACATTAATAACCGCTGGAAGATTGTCTGGATATTTTGGCGACCACTTATCTGTTCCTGGTCTCCATCCAAATTCAGCACCGCTTGTAACATGTACAATTCTAGTAGGGCGGTACCACGGTGTTCCAAAATCCCACTCCATATCTGAATCATAGGCAAACAAATCACCCTGATCATTAAATGAAATATCAAAAGGATTTCTAAATCCAGAAGCAATTAATTCCCAATTAGTGCCAGTTGAATCTAGATGCGCAACCCATCCGCCTTGTGTTTGAACGGTGTTATCGTGTCCATTAGGATCTTTTATTAATGGGAATAAATTATCAATTTTACTTTCTGGTAAATTTCTATAAGAATTTAGTTTTGGAATTTTTGTAAAATTTCCAGCTACTACATAAATTGATTTTTTATCCGGTGATAATATTACACTATGTGGTCCATGTTCTCCTTCGCCATCTAATTCTTTTATAAGCGTTATTTTATCAAAGGTGTCATCTCCATTCGTGTCTTGTAATCTATATAAACCACTTCCTCTTTTTAACTTATCGTTAGATCTATTGTTAATCATCACATATAAACTATTAAATGCCCATAATAAACCGTGTGCATATCCAATAGTTATGGGTGATTTTGTATTTATAGTATCTCCATAAATTTTTAATTCTTCAATACTTGTTTTTGTAATTGTATCTCCAATTTTAGGAACCTTTAAACGATATAATGAACCATATTGATCAGATGCTATTATTCTTCCTTTATCATCAAAGGTCATAGATACCCATGATCCTTCTCCTTTAGCAGAAGGACCATATAATCTTTCCGCATGAAAACCTTCTGGTAATTTAAGGTTTGTTATTTTAGGGTCTTTGGGTTCTTGAAAACTTTCTTGTTTTGATTTCGTAAAAGAGACTAATAACACTAATAAAAAAATAGTGCTGATTAATAAACTAATAGAGATTATTTTTTTATTCATTTTAAAATTTTATCTGTTTATTGAATTTTATTATCAAAATAATGCACCTAATTTTATTTATTATAAAACTTATTAAATTGGTTTTAAATAAAATAAAATAAAAGCAAGCAAAAATTGTGTATGAAAAATTAAGCTTTATGAGGCAAATAAAAAAGGAGATGATGGGTTATTATTTAAAAAATAAAAAGGAGGGTAGATAGGAAAAAATTTAAAGGAAAAAGAGAATTTGGTATAAAATACTAACAATTGTTATTTTATTTAAAATTTATTATAATTTATTGTTTTATAGTTTATTAAGTATTAAATAATTAAGTTATATAAATATATCAACCTAAAATCTTATGTTTTTAATCTGTTTCTTCATAGCGTATTGGTTTGTTTTAATTTTTAACTCGATAAAAGTAGTTGATTTAAATTAAGCTATAATTTTTTCAATGTGTATATCCATCGTAGTATTAAGTATTAATACATTTATATAAATAACCTAATACTATTACGGCTGTTAATATCTTAATATCTTTTTTATCAACACTATATATTCCTATCATTTATAATATTTTTCTTATTTAAATATTACGCTGTAATATATACTAGTATTAACTTTCATAAAAAATATTTTTTAAAATTTAATAATTATAAAAACACAATTTTTAATTAATAAACATATTATACACTGTTAATTAACGGGCATAAATCAACCCTTAATTTCAATAATAGTTAGTAATTTACTTATCCTAATTTTGTTATTCTATTTTTCTGCAGGTTTATTCAGATAAAAAGTAGAGATATCCACGAAAAATTAATTTATCCACCTACCTAATGTGTATTTTTAATTAAGGTTTTAATAAAATTAGGCTTAAAAATACCCCAGGACCCCCTATTTACAAGCAAGAAAACATTATTTTTGCTCTCCTATAATTATAGATATATGTCAATTATTCAGAACATTCGAGAAAGAGGTGCTTGGATCATCTTTACAATCATTGTAATAGCATTGGTTGCTTTTATTTTACAAGATGGCGTTGGACGTCAAAACAGGGGTAGTAATACAAATACCCTTGGAACTGTTAATGGCGACGAAATTAAAAAAGCAGACTTTGAAGAGAAGGTTGAAATCCAAGTTCAAAACTATGCCGCTCAGGGAATTAAAAGAGAACAAATCATTGGTTTTTTATGGAACCAAGAAGTCGATCTTTTGTTGTTTAAATCTGAACAAGAAAAATTAGGAATCACCGTAGGTAACAAAGAACTAAATGATGTTTTATTTGGTAACGAATCTCCTTTTAAACAAGAGTTTACAGATAGGGCTACTGGAGAGTTTAAAGTAAATGATGCGCGTCAAGCAATTGCACAACTTAAAAAGAGTAAAAACGCTGATCAAATAAAACAAATTGAGAAATTTTATATTGCACCATCTATCGAAAATAGACAAAGAAGTAAATACCAAGCTTTAGTTATTAAAGGAATTCAATTTCCAAAATGGTTGGCTGATAAAGAATTTACAGAGTCAAACGCAATCTCAAATATTTCATACGTTTCGGTTCCTTATAATAGTATAATAGACAGCACTATTAAAGTAAGTAATGATGAGGTATCTACTTATTTAAAAGAAAACGAGGCAGCTTATCAAGTCGATGAAACCTCTAGAAATATAAGTTTTGTAGTTTTTAGTGCAGCACCTTCACAAAACGATACTGTTAATGCATATAATCAAATTGTCTCTTTAAAAGAGGGTTTAAGAACTGCAACAGATGTTTCATCTTATTTAAATAAAGTAGGATCAGATAATGTTTTTTATAATAGTTATTTAAGTAAAAATAGAATCCAGGTTCCTCAAAAAGATTCCATCCTTTCCTTACCAGTTGGTGGTGTTTTTGGTCCATATGTAGATGGTAAAAACTTTACTATTGCAAAGGTAGTTGGAACCACGCAGTGGCCCGATAGTACAAGTGTTAGACATATTTTAATTGCTACTACAAACCCACAAAACGGACAACAAATTAAAGATGATAGTATTGCTAAAAAATTAGCAGATAGTATTAGCATCGCAATACGAGGTGGTGCTTCTTTTGAAGCCCTATGTCAAAAATATTCTGATGATCAAGGAAGTAAACCAACCGGAGGGAAAATAGAAATGTTTCCTCAAGCACAAATGACACCCGCGTTTAATGATTTTTCATTTGCAAATCCAGTTGGTACAAAACAGGTGGTTAAAACAGAATTCGGTTACCACTATGTAGAAATTTTAAAACAAACACCAAAGGTTCCATCTTATAAAATTGCCTATTTATCCAAGCCCTTATTACCAAGTACAGAAACAATAAATGCGGCTTCTACTGCCGCTGCACAATTTGCAACCGCTAGTACTGATTTAAAATCTTTTAATTCAAACGCCGTTAAAGCAAATAAGCAAGCACTACCCGCAACCAATATTAAAGAAAATGATTTTAGTATTCAAGGAATAGGCGAAACGAGGGCAATGGTTCGATGGGTTTATGAAAAATCTGTAAACGATGTATCAGAACCTTTTGAAGTTTTAGATAATTATTTAGTTGCAATTATTACAAGCGAGGATAAAAAAGGATTAATGAGCGCTGATGCTGCAAGACCTCAGGTAGAGGGAATTATAAGAGACCAAAAAAAGGCTGCCACAATTAAATCAACCCTTAAAGGAAGCTCACTTGAAGCATATGCCGCTGCTGGAAAAACAATCGTTCAAAAGGTAGATAGTATTGGATATGCTTTTTCAATGTTGGCAAATGTTGGCAATGAGCCAAAAGTAATCGGTGCAGCCTTTAATAAAGGATTAGTCAATAAGATAAGTGAACCCATTGCTGGAAATACGGGTGTTTTTGTTGTAAGTGTAAGTGCACTTGGTGCAAAACCAGCACAACAAGACCCGGCGCTTTATAAAGACGAAACATTACAAAGATTAAGAAATGTAATGTTTAGAACTAATGTCGCCCTAAGAAAGGCTGCAACAATTAAAGACAACAGGTCTAAGATTTATTAATAGACCACATATAATATTTTACACGGCCCCGATTAATCGGGGCCGTTTGTTTTCTATCACCCATCGGCCTTTAATCAGAAGGCTATTTTATTTATAATCTTCTAATTTCGACAGTAGATATATTAAATAGTGCCTAATTTTACACCATGTCAGATTCTTTAATAAACAAAATTGCAGAAAGCGGATTAATTAGCATCGATCTATCTAGCTTTTTACCCAACAACGAGGTTGTTGTATTTGATATTAAGCCCTATTTATTTATGGAGTTAATATTAAAAGAAAAAGAGTTTAGGGCATCGCTTGCTAACATTGACTGGAAAGATTACCAAGATAAAATAGTGGGCATACACTGTTCCGCCGATGCGATTATTCCTATGTGGGCTAATATGTTGGTCGCGTCTGGTTTAAGCAATACAGCAAAAGCGATTTTCTTTGGCGATGAAAATAAAGTGCGCGAACAGATTTTATTACAAGAGATAGCTGCTATTAATGCCACCGATTATACCGATCAACGTGTTGTTATCAAGGGTTGCGGAGACACACCCATAGGAGAATCGGCTTATATTGCTATTACGCAAAAACTAAGACCCGTTGTTAAAAGTATAATGTATGGGGAACCCTGTAGCACCGTTCCTGTTTATAAAAAAAAGTAGGATACACTAGCAATTAAAATATTCGATTAATAATTTTTAATGAGCTTCTAGCCAATTTTTTCCAACACCCACTTCTGCCTCTACTGGTACTTCATTTGGTAATACCATTGCGGACTTCATACAGTTCAATATTAATTCTTTAAGTGCGGGTACTTCTTTTTCTGTAGCATCAAACACCAATTCATCATGCACCTGTAAAATCATTTTTGATTCCCAGTTTGATTTTTTCATTTCTGCATGAATTTTAATCATCGCTAATTTAATCATATCAGCAGCAGATCCCTGAATAGGGGAGTTGATTGCGTTTCTTTCCGCAAAACCACGGACCGTAAAGTTGCTGCTGTTTATATCTCTTAACCAACGTTTTCTGCCCATAAGTGTTTCTACATAACCCAACTCCTTGGCATGATTAATTTGTTGGTCCATGTATAACTGAATATTTGGGAATTCTTTTTTATAGTTGTCTATAATTTCTTTTGCTTCTGCTCTTGGAATTCCTAAATTTTCTGCTAATCCAAAAGCCCCCTGACCATATATAATTCCAAAATTGACACTCTTTGCTTTATAGCGCATTTCCTTTGTTACCGCCGATTCTTCGATGCCGTAAACTTTAGCTGCGGTCGCGGTATGAATATCTTTACCCTGTTTAAATGCATCACACATATTTGGATCACCGCTGATTGCTGCAACAATTCTTAATTCTATTTGAGAATAATCCGCGCTTATTAATACCCTACTCGGATCTCTTGGAATAAATGCTTTTCTTATTTCTCTGCCACGTTCCGTTCTAATTGGGATATTTTGTAAGTTGGGATTTGTGCTACTTAGTCTGCCGGTTACCGCAACAGCTTGCGCATAGCTGGTATGTATACGCCCCGTTTTAGGGTTAATTAGTGCTGGAACAGAATCTACATAAGTTGATTTTAATTTAGTGAGTTCTCTGAAATTTAAAATATCATCCACAATTTTATGCTTCGCTGCCATTTTTTGTAACACATCTTCACCTGTTGCGTATTGCCCGGTTTTAGTTTTTTTTGCTTTGGCATCTAATTTTAAAATTTCAAAAAGCACCTCACCCAATTGTTTGGGAGAGGCTAAATTAAATCTAACACCCGCTTGCTCATATACTCGCTCCTCACTAATTTTTGCATCCACCTCTAGCACCTTACTATAGTCGCTTAAAAATTGCGTATCAACTTTCACACCCTCATATTCCATATCAACCAAAACCCGCACCAGTGGATTTTCTACTTCATTAAAAACCGTACTAACATCTCTTTTAATTATTAAAGGAGCAAAACAATTTTTCAGTTGTAATGTAATGTCAGCATCCTCGGCAGCGTATTGTGTTATTTGATCTAGCGGAGCATCGCGCATGCTACCTTGGTTTTTACCCTTTTTGCCAATGATGCTTGTAATAGATACCGGTTCGTATCCTAAAAATTGTGCACTTAGCAAATCCATACCACGCCTGCCTTCTGGCTCTATAACATAATGCGCCAACATCGTATCAAAAGTTTTTCCTTTTAATTCAATACCATACCACTTTAATACTAAAAAATCATACTTTAAATTTTGTCCAATCCAGGTAATCTCGGTGTTATCAAAAAGTGGTTGTAATTTTTTTAATATATGCTTGGCTCCGGTTTTGCCATCACCATCATTTTCAATGGGTAAATAATAACCGGCATGTTCTTTGTACGAAAAGCTTATTCCTACTAATGACACATTATTTGCATCCACACCGGTTGTTTCAGTATCAATACAAATTTCATTTTGTTGTAAAAGTGTTTTAACCAAGGCCTCTATTTCTTCATCACCCACCACTGATTTATAATCGTGTTCTGTGTTAGCAATATTTTTATTGACCACAAGCGCCGTTTCTGGACTTCCCCCAAAATCATTTTCTTCGCTATTATCCTCCGTGCCGGCTGTATCATCTGCGTTATTTGGTTTGTTTGCTTTTTGTTTGGGTGGCTTTACGTTAACCGTATTACCAAACAAATCAGTCTGTTCCTTTGTGTTCCCACTATTTTCTATTTTAGAAATAGAATCCTCACCCTTTTCTTCAACACCACCAACATTACCTGTTACGGAAAACGCGTCACCTAAGATTCGCTTCCCTAATGTTTTAAACTCTAGTTCATTAAATATTTCAGCCAATGCGGATTTATTCTTTTCCTTTAATCTAAAATCTTCTTCGTGAAATTGAACGGGTACATTTGTAATTATAGTAGCTAATTTTTTACTCATGATCGCGGACGCTTTTCCTGCGCGAACTTTTTCACCCATAGCGCCGGTAATTTTATCTGCGTTATCTAAAACACCCTCAAGTGTATCATATAATTTTAAAAGTTTAGCAGCCGTCTTTTCACCCACCCCTGGAATGCCCGGAATATTATCAGAGGCGTCTCCCATTAGTCCCAACATGTCAACCACCTGTTCAACTCTTTGAATATCCCATTTTTCACAAATCTTTTTAGCATCTACAATTTCTTCCTTATTACCAAAAGCTGGCGGTTTCCATATAAAAACATTGGGATGTATTAACAATTGTCCATAATCTTTATCTGGTGTAACCATGTATACATCATATCCCATATCAGCTGCTTGCCACGCAAGGGTTCCAATGATATCATCTGCCTCATATCCATCATACTCAATCACTGGTATATTAAATCCCTCGATAATTGCTTTAATATGTGGTAAGGAGTCTAATAAATCTTCGGGGGTCTCCTGGCGATTGGCTTTATAATCAGCAAAGTCGGTGTGTCTTTCTGTAGGTGCATGTGTATCAAAACAAACAGCAATATGTGTAGGGTTTTCCTTACGTATTATATCAAGCAGGGTGTTTGTAAATCCAAATTGTGCGTTGGTATTAATACCCGTAGATGTAATGCGCGGCGTGCGTATGAGCGCATAATAGGCACGATAAATTAGTGCAAGTGCATCTAATAAAAATAGTTTTTTAGACATGATGCTAAGATACCCAAAAAAACCGGCCGCCAATTAAAGCGACCGGTCAAAATTTATAAT
>Ga0209596_1001529_pt1 | contig 19789 bp, 25 predicted proteins | sample M_130807_MF_Meta_FD_187314 | JGI IMG/M metagenome (GOLD analysis project Ga0209596, IMG submission 187314) | Freshwater microbial communities from Lake Montjoie, Canada to study carbon cycling - M_130807_MF_MetaG (SPAdes) (version 2) | ecosystem: Environmental > Aquatic > Freshwater > Lake...
CCTAACTCCAACTTTTACTTGTCCATATTGATTTACAATATTTGCCATAAATGTTTAATTATTTAATTTGTTATTATTTATAATAATAAATATTATCAAAAAGTAAAAAGGATGAAAGAAATTAATTCTCTCATCCTTTTAATATAATATAGGTTCTTCTTTAATTAAATAATATCACTACTATTTAATAATGTGTATGAAAATTTATTTCCATGAATTTTTGCAGCTTTTCTACATATTTTCATAAATTCATCAAAGTCTTTAACTCTTTTGAAAACTTGACAACCAGCAGAATAATTTTCAACCCAAGTGGAATCTCTTCCAGCTTTATGGATATTGATACCATACATTCCTTCAGTAACTTTATCCTCATCATATTCCAAATCAAAGTCAACATCTCTATATACCTTTACTTTAGCTAATCTTTGACATAATGCATCATATTTACCTTGATGTTTATCAATTGCCCAAGTAGTTCTCCATTGTCCAGCAACTAAACGAGCACAACCACCAGTGATACCCATTTTATTCCATTCAAGCATTGATTTCTTCCCTGGGTCCGTTGTAGCGGCCCATTCAAAGTATTGCTCAACACCTTTCTCATCTTTAAATGATATTGTAATTAAATCATCAAAAACGTTAGTTACTTTTTTACCAGTAGATGAATTACGTATACCAACGATATTAACATCAAACCCTTTATTTGCTGAATCATCAAACCATTTAAATCCTTTGGTTTCTACAGCAGTCTTAATTTGTTCTCTTGTGTAGCTCATAATTAAAAGTTTTTAATTATAAATAGTTTGTATTTTAAAATCATATGTACTATATTTGCTTAAAAAATATTAAAATACAATATGGAAACTATTAAAAAGATTTATCTCGATGATATTAGAACGCCAATTGATTCATCTTGGATTGTTGTTAGAAGTTATAATGAATTCGTAGATAAGGTTAAGGAAATCGAGTTAAATAATATTGATGTGATATCCTTTGACCATGACTTAGGTGATTCTGCAATTGAAGAATACATGCGAAATGCAATCAATAATTATACAATAGATTATAATAATATAACTGAGAAAACTGGTTATGATTCAATCAAATGGTTGATAAATTATTTCTATGAATTAAATCCTGAAAGATTTGACTTATCCAAAGATGATAAAAAGAAAAATAAAATAATGTTCCCAAAAATATATGTACATTCAGCCAATCCAATTGGAGCTCATAATATTTGCGGTTTGGTTAATAACTTTTTGAAAAATGAAAGACAACCTCAAGATTGTATTAGGGTTCAAATCGAACATAATTAAAAAAAAATAAATAAATGCTTGTTTAATTAGAATTTAATTAATATATTTGCAAAACAAAAATAATCTTTTAATTTTTTATCATATGAAACACTCTTTATCAAAAACTGGTTTATCGCTTTCTCAAGCGCAATCAATTTCAAATCTTTGCAATCAAACAGCAAGAGATATCCAGAATCAAATTGATTCAATTAATAATGTGTCAAAATCACTTACAATTGGTGAAAAAACATATACGGAAACAGTCGGAAATCCGATGCCAAATAATATCGTTGAGTTATTGATTGATAAATCTGAATTGCATGCAACTCAAGCGTTTTTAATGGAAAATATCAAAGCCAAAAAGGAAATGATTGATTCAATTAAATCAGAATATCCTGACTTTAATCTTGATGAACCAAAAAGAGGTGAATTAAAAACTTCAATTCATATCCCATCAGTTGGTGAGGAATTTGGTTTATCCCAATTAACGGTTTCTGAATATAATGAAATGTTGGAGGTTGAGGCATATGCATCACACATCGGTCAATTTATCCATAAGAATGGTGTTCTTGATAAATTAAGAACTGAGCTTCCAAAAATCAAAACATTGGAATGGATTGAAATTGAAGATAAGAAAAAAACCCCAATGAATGTTGTGGTTCATCATACACCAGAACAATTGTTAAATATCCATAACGAATTGGCTGCAAAGCATAGACAATACGAGCAGAAGGTTAATTATTATAAAGCCAAAATTAAGGATTTAACAACAATGGAAAACGCAAGAATCGCAAGATTAAATGCCGAATCAATTGCTGAATCAAATGCTCATAACTCAATTGTTAATAATGAATATTATAAAACTTATGAGGAATTCGAAAGAAAGATTGAATTATTGACTCAAGAGTTTGAAGCAAAAAGACAAGATAGTATTAAAGAAACTTCAGAATTAAGAATTAACGTTGATTCAAGATTTCAAAAAGTTATTGATAGATTTTTATCGCAATTAAATTAATAGGTTGGTAAGGGATAGATATAAATCGATTCCCTTATCATTTATGCTAGATAATTAAGGTTTCTTAACTATAAAAGATATATGACTTAGATTATTACCTCCGTGGTAATAACGATACATTAGAAAATTTCCGCTCTATCTACAAAATATAAAAAACTGAGATAGAACTCAATGATTGAACAGGTTGCTTTGAATAGGTATTTGGTCAATAAATTTGAGACTTGGTTTTTGACTTTGCCTTTGATGTAGATGGAGGTCTTTGATTTTGATGTTGATTTTGTCATTTTCTATGTTCTTAATTATCTAGTAACTTTTTTATTAAAGACTTGTTTTATTAAAAAATTAATCTTATATTTGTTAAATAAATTTAAAATCTAATAAAAATGAAAACAACCATTACACCTGAAGAAATTGAAACAACACCAAGAAACACTTCCATATCTATGGTTGATATTGTAACATGGTGGACCAAATCAAACGATGGTAGCTTTAATTGGGATTTGTATAAAAAACTTATCGATGCCAAAAGATGCAATCATTATTTTGAAATATAAGATATATATTATACAAAACTTAAAAATGAAAAAACCTTTATTTATTTTAATCTCGATATTATCATTCTCATTTATATGGGTTGGTAATGATAAAACAAACTCAGTTAATAAAACACCTAAAAAGATGGTATCCCAATATGAGGATACCATTAAGGTTTATAAGGATACCATTAAGGTTTACAAGGACACGCTTATTGATGAGAACGATGCTTTCTCAATTTCAAATTTAAAGAAATATTTGAAACAAATTAATGCCCCACATCCACATGTTATTTATGCTATTGGAAAACAAGAGTCTGGGTATTGCAGTTATTTGTTTAAATCTCACAATAACTTATTTGGGATGATGAGACCAAATGTTAGAACAAATAAATCAATCCAAAAAGGTCAAAAATGGGCGAAGTTTCATCATTGGACGCATAGTGTTGATGATTTCATTATGTGGTCTCATTGGACAACAAATGGTAAAATAAATAATTACAATGAACAACAGTTCTTAAGACACATTGATAATTCTTATGCAAACCATAATGGATATAGCAGTGTAATTAAAAAACATTTTAACGGATTTTTGGATTAATTATGGAGCCAAATACAAAAATAATGTTAATTACTTTAATAGGATTCATTATTATATGTTGTTGGATTGCTAACGAAAAATAAATGACTTATGGGTACAAATTTTTATAAGATTCCTACTGAATCTGAAGTATTAGCTAGAAAACAGAAATTAATTGAAGATATTAATAACCTAGATTTATCAGCTTCTAGTGTTGGAGATGGCTTCAGAGTTGAAATCGAAGATTCTTGGGAAAGAACATCTTGCTGGGATAATTTCGTTGAAGGTACTAGTATTCATTTAGGTAAACGAAGTAGTGGTTGGAAATTCTGCTGGAACTTTCATGAGAACAAATACTATTCTAATAAGGAAGAATTATTAGCTTTTATTAGAAGTGGTAGAATAGTTGATGAATACGGAAGTGAACAGAATGTTGAAGACTTCATTACAATGGCGCTTAACTGGGGAGAACCAGATGGCTTAGTGTTTGATGAAGATTATGAAAAAAATAAATCTAGTTCATCGTATTTCCATGGACCAAAATATTGGGATAGATTTGTAGACGGTTTACGTGTCTCAAGTTCAACTGAATTTTCTTAAAATGAATCAGTTAAAAAACTTTATTATATGAGATACCAATAATATAGTAGTGTAATCAAGAAACATTTTAACGGATTCTTGAATTAAGAAAGTTTGTTTTTAATCCAAGTTTTTACAACGTCTAATCCTTTATTGAAAAGATTGAATTCAGATTTTCTTCTAGATACGAGACCTGGATATTTTTTAAAGTTATGACTACTCATAGTTTTTATTGAATCAGAAGCTTTTTCATAGAATTTAGGTCCTTTCTTAATGAATTGTATAAAATCACTATTTCTAAAAGCGCTAATCCCTCTATTGAATATTAACGATATCATTGAGTCGTACATTTCTTGAGTTATAACATATTCAATTCCTTCAGCTTTCCAATTATCAAAGATTTTATCAAGTTCAGCTTTTGCTTCCTTATAATCGTTGGCTAACATTAATTCAGCTTGTTTTTCACTTACATTTGTTTTTCCAACAATTATATCCTTATAAGCTGGTAAGAAATCGTATTCCTTCTTTTTATTATTTGGAAATATTGCATGTCCGTAACCAATTGTTTTTGCTCCGTCTTTTAAGTTGTATGCTGTTGCACTGAATCCCTCATAATCCTTCAAATGTTTTAATAATGCATCAGATATTTCAGTTGTTTCAGGTTTTATAAATAATTTCTTTCCTTTTGGTGTATTTTTGATTATTGAATTAATATCGTTAGATTTATCAACCTTATTATTCTTTGTTAGTTCATTATAATTAACATTCAAATCTTTTGAAATCTCATCAGCTTTCATTATTAATTCCCTTTGCTCAACCTCATCCTCAAAACCGTTGTTGTTTTTATCACCAAGTTCTGGTTCCAATCCACCACTTAAACCAATTGCCATTAATAAGGAAACCAATGCAACCTTAATAGCTCTTTTCTTTTGATTATCAGAAAGATTTTTAATTTTATTTTTTAATAAATCAAAATATTCCTTTGCACTTTCAACGGAATTAACATTCTTTGTTGATTGTTTAATATTCCATTCAAATGAATCACCAGTTTTAAAATCTTCTTCAGATTCATTTAATAAGGATAATGATTTGATTGCTTCATTAATATAATAACTTGCTTCTAATGAATTGAAATTTTCTTTTGATATCATTGGTTAAAAATTTATAATAAATATCTTGCAGTTTATTTAAATTATCATTATATTTATAATATACAAAGGAAATGATTCCTTTTAAAGAAATTTAAGATAAACGGATTAGGACCGTTGTGGTTGCAAAATCACTTAACCTCTCAGAAGTTTCGCTGCCGATGAGAGGTTTTTTAATTTTTAGTTGTTTTATTTTTATTTTTAACCTAATTTTGCTAAAAAAAGATTTTTTATGGATAAAATAGAAATGCAAGATTTGGTTGAGTTGAATGATGAGTTCTTCAATGCAACAACCAAATTAACCAAAATTAAAGCGCCTGTAGCTGAAGTCCCTTACTTTGAACCAGAAAAGATTGGTGATGCTATAACATTGAGAGTTAAATCTAAAGTTCTTAGTACCTCAACTATTCAAGTTACATCTGAAGTTCCGTTTAAAACTGGAAAAGATTTGATGGAATTGCATAATTTGAATATTGATAAAACAATGTTTGAGGCTTTAAGAAATGAATTGAAAAGTAGTATATCAAATAAGGTGATTGAATTATTGGATGAGAATGGTTCAAAATTTGAGGAATTATTTTTAAGAACAAAGATTCAGAAATTCTTTAAGAAATATTTTAAATCTTTGGAATTCCCAATATATTTGAATGATGAAACCGATATATCAAATTCGTTATGCAACAAATTAATGTACTTAGTTAATTTAATAACCACAAAGAATTATTATTCTGGAAGAACAAAATACCTTATTGTTTCTCCTCAGATTGGTTCATTATTATCTGATAACATTAATTTCATTAGGGTTGAAAATAATTCAAGTTTTAATATATCAGTTCCAGATTATATTGGGTATTTGATTGAGATTAAAGTTTTTGTTAACCCATATTTTACCGATAATAAGGTAATTATTGGTTCAGTAAGTGATGATTCTCCAAACATTAATATTATTGATTATATTGATTCTTTTGATTGTGTTGAGATGATGGATAGTTCAAGTTATTCAACCGTTAGAAAATATAAATTGGATAAAAAAACTGGTATTGCTTCTGTTGGTAATCTTGATAATCACGTTGCTTCAATTAATATTAATTTAAATAAAAAACCGTTATGGAGAAGATTATTATGTATCTAAAATCTATTTATTCTTACATTGATTTTGTTAACTCTGAAATTAATAAGCATAAGAATTTAAATGGAAAACTAAACTAAAAATGGCAACATTAAGAACACAATATATTAAATTTTTAAAAGAAAACTCAAACTCAAATTTCACCTACGATGATTGGTTTGAATATGTTTATAAAGAAAATATTAATAAAATTAATATTGATGATTCAAAATTAAAAATAACTAAGATTATAACTCATCTGAATAATCTATCATCTGATAATCTTAATATATCTGATATCGGAACTGAAATTGGAATTGCTATTGGGAAATTAACTGAGGAAGAAATTGATTCTTTTATTGAAGGATTTAAAGAAGGTAATAATGAAGCAAAAAGTTGAAGTGAGATTTCCAAACGAATGTTATTTTGAGGAAATTGAAATGGATTTAAATGATTTTAAACCAGTTAATGAATTTGATGATGAGGTTTTTGGTTGGTTTGGGGTAGATACTGATAATAAAAAATTATTTAAAGTTGTTTGATTTTTATCAAAGTTGGTTATATTTATTAATAAAGGTTAAATAAAATGTATACAATAAAAGAATATGCAAAAGTTTTGGGTGTATCCACTTCTACATTGAGACGATGGGAAAGTGAAGGTAAAATTACTTCTGAAAGAACTGTTGGTAATCATAGGAGATATGGTGTAACAAATAACATTAATTCTAATAAGAAAACAATTTGCTATGCAAGAGTATCTACTAGTAGACAAAAAGAAGATTTAATTAGACAAAAACAAGTTCTTGAACTTTATTGTGCTTCACATGGTTATTCTTTTGATATTATTGAAGATTTGGGTTCTGGTTTAAATTATAACAAAAAAGGATTAAATAAACTTATTGAATTAATTCATAATAAATCTATCGATAGATTAATTGTAACCAATAAAGATAGGTTGCTAAGATTTGGAAAGGAAATTATATTTAAACTTTGTGAGTTAAATGAAATTGAGGTGGTTGTTATTAATTCTGATGAAACAATGGATTCGAATAAAGAATTCGTTAATGATGTTCTTGAAATTATAACTCATTTTTCAGTAAAATTATATGGTAAAAGAAGCCATATGAATGAAAAAATATTAAAGGAAAATAAAAAACTATTCGGGGAAACAAATTAATTAAGTATATTTGTAAATATTATAATGGAAGTAAATAAAAATATAAGAACCTATTCTGAACCATTATCAAAGGGTATCTTTGATGATTTGGTTTTTATATTTAAACGTTATAATTCAGCAAAAACATATTTCTCAAATAGATATGGTTCGATTAATTCATTTGGTTTACTAAAAACTTATAAAAAAGATATAAGAGATGTGTTAACTGCTGATGGTTCATTGGATAAGTTTAATATACCAAAAAGATATGTTAGAATGGCTTTGGATGACTCAATCGGAGCTCTTAAAACAAGATGGATTAATTGTATTAAAAAAATAAATTCATTTATTAATTCAAAAGATGATTTAAATAAAGCTGAAAAACATTATATAAGATATATCTTAAAATCAGATAAATATTTTAATTTGGTTTTATTAAAACAAGAATTTGAATTACCAACCATATTGAACCAATATACCAATTTAGATACAGTTAAATTAAATAAATTAATTAATAGATTAGTTAGAAAGTATTTACCTAAAAAATCTAAATATAAATATACTAACTCAATAACTATTGATTCACAAATGTATAATTATGATAAAGGTTCAACTGAATTTAAATTATCATCAACTATATTAAATAAAAGACATAAAATAACTATAACATCAATTAAGTTAAATGGTAATTTACAATTAAAATTGGATATTAAAAAACGAATATTAAGAATATCTAATTGTATTAAAATAAATTCTATAGAAACAACAAACACTGAAATTATAGGTATTGATAAGAATTATATAAATGCAATTGATACAAGTAATAAAACAAGTTATGGTTGTGATTTAAATGAAATTCTTAATGAATTTACTGATGTATTTTCAGCAAAACATAAGAAAAGAAATTACTATTATGGATTAATTAAAAAACACAAAGAAATTGGTGATAAGAAATCATCAAAGAAGATTGAGAATATCCGTAAATTTAATTTAGGTAAGGTAAAACACAATAAATTAAAGAATAAATATGATTCTGAGGTTGATAAATTAATTAATAGAGGTATAAAAGATTTTATTGTTAATGATAACCCAAAGGTAATTGTTGTTGAGGATTTATCCTTCGTTGTTAAAAACAAGGGTAAGAGAAACAAGAAAACAAATAACAAATTAAGTGGATTTGTTAAAGGTAAGATACAAGAAAGAATTGAATATATTAGTGATTTAAACGGAATCACGACAGAAAAGGTAAACGCAGCATATACATCACAAGTATGTTCTTGTGGACACTTCGGTGTTCGCAAAGATAACATATTTCATTGCCAATGTGGTAAGGTTGGATATTCTGGACATGTTGCCGCTGAGGAGATTTTAAGAAGACGTGACGATAAGGAAATTACCCTATCTTCAAGTCCAAAACAAGTCAAATCTATTCTGGAAAAACGGTTGTTAGATAAGGATAATCAAGCAAGTATTGATTTGACTAACCGAGCCAACCAAGACCTACACAAGTAACATTGTTAGGAGCGAATTATCATTAATTTAATTAAATGATTAAGTTTAATTAAGTTTTTTGAATCGGGGTATTTATATATCAGTGAAAAAGAATAATAATAAATAAATAATATAAAACAAATGATTGAAATTTATCAAGAATTCGGAGAAATTGGATTCCCAAGCATGGGAGTAATAACTGAAATAATCTTCGAATGTAATTAAAAAGGGAATGAAATGGAATCTTATTAATTTAGGGTTCCATTTTTCTTTTATATAAGATATTTATATTAAAAATTAATCATGAAAAAATATATTAACTTATTTGCTTTTATTCTAACAACATTTTTCTTTATTGTATATTGGACTCAAGTTGTTAATTGGTATTACGAAGGCGTGAATTGGTACGGAATCATTGGGGCTGGATTTGCAGCAAATGGTGGATTCATTGGAAACACATTGCATTATATTATTGAAAAAAATGCTGAATATCAATCTGACCACGGTGGAAAAGATATGCCTTGGATTGCAAACATAAAATCAATTTTTAAAAGAAAATAACTCATGTTAATTATATCAATCTTATTAATCTTCTTTGCTGGAGCATCCGAAGCAATCATGGATAAATTGCAATTCCATTTTGATAAATCAATCTTTTCAAATAAGGATAAATATAAGCAACTATTCTGGAATCCAATTGATTCTTGGAAGAATAAATGGAAGGAAGATTTAAAAACTGAACGATTTGCTGGCTCATCAACAATGTTTGTTTTTACAACGGATGCTTGGCATTTATTTAAGTTTTTCAGAAACACCTCATTATTTATTGGTCTTGGATTAATTGCATTCATTGACTTCAATCCAATTGTTTTAATTATTTCATTAAGGGTGATATTTGCTCTTGCTTTTAATTTATTCTTTGATTATATTTTGGTTAAAAAATAAAACTCATGGATAAACTAATTAAAGAAGAATTGGATTATTGTTTAATGATAATCGAAAACGCAAAAACTAGAAATAACACTGGTTGCCAAGTTCCAATATTTGCTGAATCAGAAACATTGGTTGAATTAAAAAACCTAAACCTAAACTTCTATCAAGTCGGATTCGATAAATCTGACTCAAATTCCTATATCCAAATTAAATTCTAAAAATAATTTAACATTTCATTTGTTTTTTAACTATTCTTTTAATATCTTTGCATAATAAAGATAATAATTAGGATAATTTAAAGAAAAATGGTAATGGATAGAGTAGAAATTAATGGTATTTGGTACGTTAGAGAAGAGTTAAATACCTCAACAAATGTAGATTTTCAATTCAATGAGCTTAGTGAAAATTTATTTGCTCATACTGAAAATATTTCATACGAGGATAACGAATATAGAATTGAATTAATGGTTTTAGTTTATGGTGGTAAAAAAGTGATGCCATCATTACAAATTTCAGATAAGCTAAATGATTTAACCGAAACTTGGGATAGTGAAAATTTTTTAATGGAATTAATTGAATTGGATTCTCAAGCAATTAATATTGTAATTAATGAACCTGAAACAATTACAATTAATAATGGGTTATTAAATGTTATTGTTAATCTTTTGAAATACGCAAAAACTATAAATTTGTTATAAAAATGAAAAAAGTTAGAAGGAAAGCTATTGAAGGAAAATTAATTGGTGAAAGTAAAACCTCACCAGGTTATTTTAAGTACTTATTTAAAGTACAAGAATTAGATGGAACAATACATGATATGCCAGCATACGGTAAAGATATGGAAGACGCTTTAGAACGATTAGTTTGGACCGAAAGAATTGAAAAAAAATCGTATAACGCAATAATAATTACAACTTTTTTAAGTATCATCATTATACCAAGTATAATTGCTGGTATTACAAATGATGTATTATGGGTTTTTGGGTCCTTATCATTGGCTATATTATTTGGGATTGTAATGGTTAGAGTTGATAAATATTTTAATAAAAAATAAATGTTTGAATATAATAGGAATAATTTGTTATTATGTTATATAATAACATTGGTAATCTCAATCATTGGATTGTTTTGTTCAGAAACATTCAACGAATTGTTTGCTTGGTTCATTGCAAGTGGATTATCAGTTAGTTCAATATCATTATTAAGTAGAATCGAATGAAAAAAGTAGTTTGCGTAAATGATAAAAACCTACCAACTGGTGCTTCATTATCTGAGGGAAGGGAATATGAAATTATCGATGAATATATCAATCCTTACGAACAAAGGGTTTATATCATTAAAGGGATTAACAATACAGGTACAACCAAATTTGGAATGGTTTGGCGTGGATATAATGCTGATAGATTTGCTGATTTAACCTCAATTGAACAAGAAGAAAAAGTTTTTGATTTTGCATTAAACTAATTATATGTTTGCATTGATATTGAATAATACTTACGAACCAATAAACATTACGAGCTCTCTAAGAGCTTTTAATTTGTTTTATAGGGGCAAGGCTGAAATGCTTGAGATAGATGCGTTAAATCCATTTATTTTGGGTGATAATGTCGTTGACCGTCCAACGGTTGTAAGGTTATTATATTATGCTCCAGTTCAAAACAGAAAAAGCATATTAACAAGAAAGAATTTGTTCTTAAGGGATGATAATATGTGCATTTATTGTGGTTCTCCAAACAACCTAACAATCGACCACGTGATTCCAAAATCAAAAGGTGGAAAAAACACGTGGGATAATTTGACAACATGTTGCAAAAAATGCAATGCAATTAAGGATAATAAGACTCCAGCTCAAGCAAATTTAACCATGAGACATAAGCCTTATAATCCAAGTTATGTTCAATTAATTAAAAAAACTGAATCAATGCATGAAACTTGGGGTAATTATTTATTTAATTAAAAAGTTTTCATTATATTTACAATTCAATTAAAAAATTAAAGAAATGAGTTTCACGCCTTCAAAACATCAACAAGACATTTTTGATTTCATTAAAAATGAATCGGGGAATATGGTTATTAATGCCGTTGCTGGTTCTGGAAAAACGACAACCATCATAAAATCATTGGATTATGTTGATAAGAATCTGGATGTTTTATTCTTGGCCTTTAATAAATCAATAAAAAAGGAAATTGATTCAAGATTGAAATCAAATGGGTATAATAATGTTGATGTCAATACCTCTCATGGGTATGGTTATTCAACAATTGTATCAAATTTTGATTGTGAGGTAGCTTTGGATAATTCAAAATATAAAAAATTATTAAATGATTTAATATCATCAGCAATTGCTGAGGATTATTTAATATTGGATAAATATGAATTATCTGATGAGAATAAGAAATTATCTGAAAGATTTAAATTATCATTTGATAATCCTCAAGATAAGGAAATGTTCTTCAATAATGCATTATCTTTGGTTAACCTTATTAGATTATACGTTTCTGATAATGAAGAAACCTTAAATGAGATTATCGATAAATATGATATTGTATTAACTTCTGAAGAACTTTCATTGACAATTGATTTGCTTATGATTGGTCAATCAATAAAACGTATTATCGATTTCACGGATATGGTATATTATCCAACCTTGTATAATCTTGAAACAACTAAGTACGATTTGGTGTACTTGGATGAGTGTTTTCCTTATAATTCATTTATATCAACAGAACAAGGAAAGATTAAAATTGGACAACTTGAGAAGAGATATAATGGTGGTGAGAAATTGCCAATGGTTGTTAGTTTTAATGAGCAAACAAAAAAGTTTGAATATAAAAACATTAAAAAGGTTTGGTGCAATGGAGTTAAGGATGTTTATCAAATTGTATTGGGTGGGAAAAGAAAGGTTAAATCAACAAAGAATCATAAATATCTAACTCAAAGAGGTTGGGTTGAAATGGAACATTTAAAGGTTGGTGATGCAATTATTTCTAACAATGAATCTGGTTCAATGATTGTAACAAAAAAAATGGAATTTATTAAAACCGAAAAGGTTTATGATATGGAGGTTGAGGACAATCATAATTTTATTGTTACATCAAGCACACCAAATTATAATAACTCATTTGATGAAGGAATTGTTGCTCACAATTGCCAAGATGTTAACACAGCTCAAAGGTTATTAATGTTAAAAGCAATTAAAGAAAATGGTAGATTTGTATCGGTCGGAGATAAATTTCAAGCTATTTATTCGTTCGCTGGGTCAGATAGTGATGCCTTCGAGAAGCTAATTAACCTTCCAGATGTAAAATTATTCCCATTATCCAAATCCTACAGATGTGGAAAAAACATTATAAAAAGTGTTCAACATATTGTACCACATATTGAAGCAAATGAATCAAATCCAGATGGAGTTATCATAAAAGCTGATTCGGTTGATAATATCGAAGTTGGTGACATGGTTCTTTGTAGAAACACATATCCTTTGGTTAAATTATGTTTAAAATTTATCTCTGAAGATAAAAAAGCAAATGTGATGGGTGCTGACATTGGAAAAACAATTATAACACTACTTGACCAAACTAGAGAATCTGATTCAGAAAAAGCTTTTGCTAGGTTATACGATAAACTTAATAAGACTCTAGAAAGGGTTATTAAAAAAACTGGGCTATCAGTTGACAAAGCAATGAAAAAAGCAGAATACACAAATATGCTTGAGAAGATTAAAATGATTGAAACAATATTCTCAAAACTTCCAGAAGGAAATAATTCTGTAAACGATATATCAAATAAGATAAGTTCAATATTCAGTGATTCAACTGGTAACGGTATATTATTATCAACAATTCATAAAGCAAAGGGTCTTGAATCAAAAAGAGTGTTTATTATTCACCCAGAATTAATGCCTTCAAAATTTGCTGAAAAGGAATGGGAACTCGAACAAGAAAATAATTTAATTTATGTTGCAAGAACAAGAGCAATTAATCAATTATCTTATGTAACTGATTATGACGCTTATGATGAATGTAACTCAGAAAAAGTGGATACATCAAATATTGTCATAAGAGACTCAAAACATATTGGAAACCTTGGTGAAAGACATAAATTAACTGGAGAAATTATTGACGTTAAATTCATTCAAAATTACAACACCAACGTTTATATCGTTGAAGATGCGAATGGAAACATACTGGAACATTGGGGAGTAATACCTCAACATTTTAGTAGTAGCAAAACAAAAAGAATTGGTGTTGGTACAAAAATAAGTGGTACAATTAAAATTGTTAAACATACAAGTTTTAATAATATCAATAAAACAAGTTTCAAATGTTTGAAAAGATAAGTTAAAAAGGGGTTTAACCCCCTTAAATTAATTTTTAATAATTTTATTTATCTTATTTATTTCTTCAAATAATTTATAATTAGAAAAATATGTTGGTATATCATCAAACTTCATGAAACCTTCATATGATTTTTTATTCTTTTTATCGTAGAAATTTGTATAAATTGTATCACCTTTTATTTTGTTCCTATGGAATTCAATTTTAACTAATTCATTTTCAATTGAATTTGAACCCTCATCTTGATTTAATGTCTTTAATATTTGATTTAATTTAAGTAATTGAGCATATTTTGATTGTGTATTATTGTCCTCACTTTCTTCATCATCCTCATCTTCATACATTTCATCAATAGCTTCAATTATTTTATCTTCCACGTAAGAATTTAAACTATCATAATCAACATTAAAATCAGTACCTCTTTCATCAACGTATTCATAAAAACTTGACGAATCACTTGGTAAGTTATTTTTAGTTAATAAATCTTCAACTAATTCATTCATAGTATCTTCAAAATCATTTTTAAAATCATTTAAATATCTTGTATTTGATACTATCAATGCAATGAATGAATCTTTATCTATTAATATCTCTTCATCTTGTTCATCATAACTAAATAAATCATAAAATTTAGCTCTTAATTTGGTATATTCACTATCTTTTGCTTCATCACTTTTGTTAGTGAATTCATTATCAATTTCATTATTAATATCGTCTAAATTATCTGTATTTTTTAAAATCTCTATTAATACTGAAGATTCATTTTTAACACCATATAATTTTAAATGCGCATTTAATTCTTTACTGTCCTTTAATAAACTTTCAATGATGTCATCTAATTCGTCAATAATCCCTTCATCCCAACCATCAAAATAACTATTATGATAATCACTAAAGTATGAATCCTGAAAACGATTGAATGTGTCCTTTAAATCGTCTTTAAAATTAAAATCATTAGGTAACTCAAAAAGTAAATTTCCGTATCTACCATATCTAACTGATGCATTATTCGGTAACATCTCATCAAATTTTTCAATTGCATCGTCATTACCATCAATCAATCCTTTTAATAATTCTTTAACCGTTTTAAAATCCGTACCCAATTTATCTTCAGCATATTTCTCAAGCATTTCCAATTTATCTGAACCATTCAATTTAATGAAATTAAATATATCATCATCATTTAATGAATTTAAATATTCTTTAATATTTTCATCTTTTAAAACTATTATTTCGGTATACATCATCTTAAGTCTTTTTCTTTCATAACCTGATGACTTCATATAATGTTCAAATTTCCTTTCACTTATTTGAGCATATCTCTTTAATAAATTTTTATCGTTTTTAATGTTATTATATTGAACATCATCTAGTCCAATACCAAAACTAATATATAAATTCTTTAAATCATCTGGCAAATCCAAAAACTGACTTGTTGTTATAGGTCTTTCAATTGTTGGGTATATATCCAAATAAGTTCTTTTATCTTCATAAGATAATTTTTTAAACTCTCTATCATCAACTCCCTTCCTAAATTTATCATGAGACTTTCTTTCTTCTTCTGTAAATGGTTTTGGTTTTAAAACTTCTCTAATGTTTTTTAATTTTGGATTTAGTGCTATTACATCACTCCAAGACATCTGTGTGTCACCATCATTATTTGCTGAAGTTACAATATATTGTTTTTGTTCAACATCATCTACATTTAAATTCTTAGGTACTTGAATAACAAAGAAATGGTATTTGTTTTTAAATTTACCACTAAACACGTTTTTAGCTATATTCCATAACCCTAATTCTTTTTTGGTTGCTTCAACATCTTTAACAAAATAAAAAGCTGGTTCATATGGTTTAAATCTATACGTATAAAACATATTTGAAGAATCAGACCTTGCAACACACCAACTATATGGTACATTACCTTTATATTTAATACAAGCTCTTGGATTATCAGCATAATAAACTTCAATACCATTTTCATTATAAACTGGCTTCCCATCTGTGATAATATCATTTGATGTTATCTTGCTTTTAACAGCATGCTTGCCACCAACATAATCAACAAACACCTCAAGCTCTCTAAATGTCGGGTATTTATCTATATCCAACCTATCTGATTTTTTTATATTAAACCCCTGTATATCGTCATTGATTGATTTATATTTTGCATCTCTAATTATCTTAAAACGTTTAATATAATCATCAATGATATTTGATTCATAACCTTGAGACATGAATTTTTTTGCTTGAGTTTTAAAATCCTCATTTAATAACTGTTTGTATATACCACTTAACTTCATCAAAATTCTTTTTATATAAATATTACGGATTAACCAATAATTACCTTGCTTTTTAAATTAAAATAATATATCTTTGCTAATATATAAAAACTCTATTATTATGAATATTCTTGAATTAACCGATGAGCAATTAACCCTTGTTCAAAATGCTTTGGATTTCTATTCCAGAATTGGAATTGGACAATTTAACGAAATTAAGGACCACCCAACATTTGAGGAACATCTATCAAATGAATTTACTATTAAACAAGGACCAATTGAGGTTGGTGATAAAACCCAAAGAGGTGTTGTTGTTGAAATTGGTGAAGGTTATATCAAAACAAAAGGTTCTTGGGGAAATGGTGAGGAAATAAGAACTTGGCACGATGTTGATAAAATAAAACATTCAGTTGATTATACCAAATTCCATTCAACAAGGGATGAAGTTGATAGATTATTAACAATCCCAAGAAATATGTTAATAAATGATTTCTCATTAAGTCAAAATGGTAGTTGGGGTATTCATAATAATCATGTTCATCATACATGCAGAATGGCATTTGATATTGTTCAAGTAATAAGACATGAAAGATGGAAAACAAGAGAAGAAAAAACATTCCATACGGTCGATTCAAGCATTCATTTTACTCATAGAGATGATAGTAGCTCAGATAAGATTAAATGTGTCTTAAACGCAAAAGAAATAGCTTAAAAATTAAAATAATAACCTCTTTTATATATAAATAATTGAGGTTATCTTCTTTTATCGTCAATATCAAATAATTTAATCTTACCATTTTTACCGATTCCCAAGTTTTCTGGTCGAATATCAGGACTAACAATACCAAGATTATGGCAAGTTCTATAAATATCCTCAATTTGGTTGATAAAATCAATCATTTCATCGTCCAAATCAAGCTCATCCATATCCAAATAATGCAAATATTCCATGGAAATACCTTGTTCATTGGTTAATTCTTCCAATTGGTAATATGAATTTTCAATATTTGAATCTTCTTCAACTTCCTCAAGAATTATTAAATATTGGCTAGGATAATTAAACAATTTTACCTCACCAACAGCATAAATATTTGCCAAATTATCATAATCTTTTCCAACCAACTCGCTTGCAATTTCAAATTCTTTTTTTGAGGTGGTTTTTTTCAAAACCCTTCCATCTCCAATGCTATAAGCCTCCCCAAAATCACCACTACCTAAATAAGATAAATTATCTGGGTCAATATTGTTTTCCTTATAAAACTCATTTTTACTTTCATAAGTTTTAAAACTTTCCCTTAATAATCTTTTAATATATTGTTTCATTTTTAAACCATTTTTTTACCTAATAATCCCTCACGATGCATTCTTGTTTTAATATCTCTAATCCATTGCTTTTTGAATTTATCATTTAAAGGTTTTAAAACAACATTCAATGTCGGTACCATCTTAACCAATTCATCAAAGGTTATATCATCCCATATATCTTTATGCTTGTTATAAGCTTGTTTAATATTATGGATTTGACCTTGAATTTCCATTTTTGTTGTGGTAACTGGAATTCCTTTCAAATTAATTGTGTTTGCCTTCATCTGCTTCTCAATTCTTCTCTCAATATGTTGTTTGTTCATTGTATCATCAATCCAATGAGCTAATTCATGGTGAATCGAACCTTTAATTCTAGCTTCGCTAAAATCACTCTTTAAATTATTATATTGATATGGGATATCCTTTAAAGATTCAAGAGCCGCATTAAAATCACCGTTAAATACATCAAATACATAATTAAAAGCATTATCATTAACACTAACGCTAATAACTTTTGTAACTGGATTATAATAATTGCTACCAACATTAACCACTATTTTGCAAGGATTTAATTCATGTGCTTTTCTTGCTTCTTCACTTTCCAAGATATTTGTATTGGTGATACCTACCATAAAAAAACTTCTTGTTAACTTTTCACCAGATTCAAATTTATCAATTCCTGACTTGAAAAATTTATCATAAATCAAATCAACATCAGAATCAACATCAGTTAATCTTTCATTTATTAAATTCTCCCTTAATAACCTTTTAATTTTATCTCTCATGATATTTTTAGTAATTTATATATAAATATATTTTTTTTGATTAATAGTTGTTTATTAAATATATATTTAATATATTTGCTGAAAACTTATAATAATTATGGATACAAAACTTATTTATGTTGCCGTTGATGATGAGGGAATTGTTTTAACAACTCAATCATCGTTTGATAATATCAAAGATTATGTTTTTAAATACTTTGGTCTGGAAGATGAAAACGATTCAAATGATGAGGTTGAGTTTATAAAATATTATAAAATAGAATATTCAGAATTTGTGGATGCAAAAGATGGGTTTTTTCAATTTAAGACAAACTATAAGTTCAATCCAAAAAGTCCTATTATTGAGAATATACACATATGGAATTTATTTCTTGATGAGAAAATATAATATTTAACTATATTTATCATTATAATAAATAATTTAAAATTAATACATCATGAAAACTTTAAAAACAATACTATTATCTTGCGGAGCTGCCATTTTGGCTATGTTTTTAATGGTAATTATACAATGGATATTCAACATTCCAAATAACCTTGACTTCTTCATTGGATTTATTACCGCAATGATATTTGAAAAAACTCAGGTTCATCTGGAAGATAATTTAAAATAATAATTGTTTTATTAATTATTATTTAATATCTTTGCTGATATAACTTTAAAATAATATAAAATGATTGATTGCATTGAACTCATTAAAGATTTATTAGTTTTTGAAACCAATGATGATTTTTATTTTCTTCAAATTCTCCAAAGAAAAAAAGAAAATCCAAATCTTGGTAGTAATTCAAAAGTTATTAAAAATTATTACATCACCTCAACGCAACATCTCATTGATAAATACGATGAGATTAAATCGTTATGTAATATGTTTAATGCAAGAGCATCATTGAGATTAAACAAACGAAGTTTTGAAAAGGTTGCTTTCAAATCCCTTGAGAATTTTGCAAACGTAATGCAAACAAAGGAATATAAACATATAATGAATTGCTACGATAAAGCTTGTGGATTATTAAACAATGAAAAGCAAAAGAAATGGATTGTTGATATCGATAAAGATGAATTGGTTTGGCTTGAACAAATAATTAACTCAGTTCAAGAATCAGAACCAAATGACAATAAAATAATCCAATTACCAACAAAAAGTGGAATTCATTTGATAACAAAACCTTTTAACGTAATTCAGTTCAAGGAAAATTTAAAAAATGAATTAATCAAATATTCTATGGATGAAGTAACAATA
>Ga0209596_1001530_pt1 | contig 19780 bp, 17 predicted proteins | sample M_130807_MF_Meta_FD_187314 | JGI IMG/M metagenome (GOLD analysis project Ga0209596, IMG submission 187314) | Freshwater microbial communities from Lake Montjoie, Canada to study carbon cycling - M_130807_MF_MetaG (SPAdes) (version 2) | ecosystem: Environmental > Aquatic > Freshwater > Lake...
CCGAGCGGTGCCCGGCGCGTCTTCCGATCAGCCGCCACGAGACGGAGGAGGAAGATCGCCGTCTGCCCTACGAGAAGGAGGAGGACGACCACCCCAATGAGGAGGAGGGTAGCGATGGCGGGCCCCCAGTTCAGCACCGCTGAGAGGGGGGCGAGGATGATGAAGAGGACGAGGACGACCACCTGAATCCAGAAGCAGCCGAGGCCTGGGCCTCGCTCAGCGTCCAGCGGTGCGCCCTTATATTCCGGTGCGGGTGGCGGCACGGTGCTCATGTGCGCATTCTGGCGCAGATCGAAGAACTAGCCTGAATAGGCGGTTGCCCCTGCGTGCAGGGTGAGGCGCACCACTCCAGGGAGCGCAACGCCGAGGAGCGGCGTATTGATGCTCCTGCCGAGGAGGTTCGCCCGTGCCGGCACCCAGGTCGCGAGGCGATCGACGACGACGAGGCTTGCCGGTGCGCCAGCTGAGAGTGTGGGTGCTGGCATCTTCCCTTCGAGCAACGCGGCGGGGCCGGTGGTCAGCGCTGCGACGAGCGTTGCGAGTGAGAGCTCCCCCGCCGCCTGCGCGGCGAGTGCAACGCTCAAGCTCGTCTCGATGCCTGCAATGCCGTTGGCTGCGCGTCCGAACTCGACCTCCTTGTGTTCGCGCGAGTGCGGTGCGTGATCAGTTGCGATTGCGCATGCTGTTCCATCACGAAGTGCGGCGCGGCATGCTGCGCCATCTACCGCAGCGCGCAGTGGCGGGCAGACGCGCAGGTTCGTATTGAACGCAGCGGCGCTCGGAGAGATCGCGTCGTCTCCCGGAAGCCATGACCAGCGCTGCTCGCCCATCAGCCAGGCGTCGCTCAAGGCGAGGTGATGTGGCGTGACGTCACAGGTCACCTGCAACCCACTCGCTTGTGCTGCACGAACATGCTGCAGTGATGCAGCAGTTGAGAGGTGTGTGAGGTGGAGGCGTGCACGCGGGATGCGCGCAGCAACCTCACGGAGAATCGTGATGTTGCGTGCAACCGCTTCATGCTCGGCACGAGCGAGCCACGGGCGCAGCCCGAGGCGTAGCGCCACGGCACCATCGGCAGCCTCGCCGTCCGCAGATTGCGCCGGATCTTCGCTGTGCTCGATCAGCGGAATCCCTGCAGTGGCAGCGGCGGCAAGAACCTCGGCGAAGAGGCGCGGGTCGGCGATCGGTGCCCCGTCATCTGAGCAGGCGACAGCCCCTGCAGCGACGAGCGCTGCGAGTGGTGCGACCTGCTCGCCGCGGCGCCCTACGGTTGCAGCGGCAATCGGGAGGAGGCGCATGCTCAACGCGGCACCAGAGTGCGGGCGCACCATTGCATCGAGGATCTCGACTGAGTCTGCGGCAGGCTCGGTGTTCGGCATGAGGCAGGCGCTCCCATACCCGCCGTGTGCCGCAGCGCGAGCAAAGCTCTCGACATCTTCTGATCCACTCGCGCCTGGCTGTCGAGCGTGCGCATGGAGATCGATCAGTGCCGGAAGGATCATGCGAACCGGGTCGCCCGCCCCTGGATTCGCGCCCGCCTCCCATGTCGCGCCCGCTGCCGCCTCTCCATCGCGCCACGTAACGGCAGTGATCTGACTCCCCTCAACATCAAGTGTTGCGACCCCGGCGCGCTTCGCAACTGGATCGACAAGCCAGTGGTCAACAAATCGGTGTGCTGCCTTGGTCATACGGGCACCACGGGTGGTGGCGCATCGAGGCCACGCGCGGCGATCCAGAGTGCGGCCATACGCGTTGGCACACCCTCTGCGACCTGCTCGAGCACGAGACTGCGTGGGCCCTGCGCAACGTCGGGGTCAATCTCAACGCCTTCATTCATTGGCCCTGGATGAAGGACGCGGCAGCTTGGTGCCGCGACACGTGCGAGTCGCTCCTCGGTCATCCCCCATTTCATCCGATACGTTTCGGTGGATCCGAGTGACGCACCATCGAGTCGCTCACGTTGAATGCGCAACGCCATGGCCGCATCTGCCCCCTCGAGCGCCTCGTCGGCGGTCGCAACGATGCGGATTGACCCGCGCGTCATCGTGCGCGATGCAACGTAGTCATGGAATCCCGCAATGAGCGGTGCAGGGCCAGCCAGTCGCACATCTGCGCCAGCGGCGGTCAGCGTGTGGAGGTTGGAGCGAACCACGCGGCTATGGAGCAGGTCTCCCACAATCGCAATGCGCCTCCCGGTCAGCGAGCCGTCGCTCGCGGCGATGTGGCGAACTAGCACGGCGAGGTCGAGTAGTGCCTGGGTTGGATGCGCGTGCCAACCGTCACCGGCATTCAGCACATGCCCACCGAACGCCTGGGCGGCGAGCCATGGTGCGCCGGCACGATCGTGGCGCACGACGATTGCGGTCGCGCCCAGCGCGCCGAGTGTGCGCACCGTATCGGCGAGCGACTCGCCCTTCCCTACCGATGAGCTGCTCACATCAAAATCAATGAGGTGTGCTCCGAGTGCATGTGCCGCCTCGACAAACGAGAGGCGCGTGCGTGTGGATGCTTCGTAGAAGAGCATCGCCACGGATTGATCGCGCAGATCGCTCACCCGACCCGCAGGCGAACGACGGATCGCACGCATCTGCTCCGCGACGGCAAGGCGCCGTTGCAACTCTGGCCATGAGAGGCCATCGACATCGAGCAGGTGCTGCGTGGCGGCCATGGGCACGCCCCTCTTCAGCTGATCAGCCCTGCGCCTTGGCTGCCGCCTCATTCGCTGCGAGATGCTCGGCGAGCAGCTCCACCTTCACGAGGTCTTCACCATCAATCTCTTTCACGCAGACGCGCACCACCTCTTCACTCGTGGTCGGAATGTTCTTCCCCACGTGATCGGCGCGGATCGGCAGCTCGCGGTGACCGCGGTCGATGAGTGCAACGAGGCGGATCGCCTTCGGGCGACCGTAATCGATCAGGGCGTCGAGGCCGGCACGGATCGTGCGCCCCGTATAGAGGACGTCGTCAACGAGGATGACGGTCTTCCCCGTGATGTCGCCAGGGATCGATGTGCCGCGATGCACCGGGGCAACAGCGATCGTCGAAAGATCGTCGCGGTAGAAACTGATGTCGAGGGTGCCCGACTCGACGGTCACGCCCTCGTTCTCTTTGATCGCATCAACGATCACCTTCGCAAGTGGAACGCCGCGGCGCTGGATGCCAACGACGACGAGGCCCTCGGTCCCCTCTTTCTCAATGATCTCGTGGGAGATTCGGGTGAGTGCGCGGCGGATCTCTTCGGCGTTCATCACTTGTCGTGCCATGGGTTCTCCTCTGCCCCGCCGGCCGTTCTCTGACGACCACGTTGCGGGTGCTGCCGAATGCTAGCAGGACACCTAGCGCAGAGCGCGGCGGAGTTCCGCAGCAGCCTCCTCGGGGGCGATCGGCACCACGGGGATCCCCGAGGCGAGTTCTAGGCCGCCAATCGGACGGAGGCGCGGGTGGAGCTCCCAGTGCCAGTGGTAGGTGACGTCGACCCGTTCGCGGAGCGGCGCCGTGTGGAGCATGAGGTTGTACGGGGGCATGCCGATCGCTCGGAGTGCACGCACCGCTGTCTGGAGCGTCTCGGCAAATCCGCGCACGGTCGCGAGATCGGCATCGGCGAAATCGGCGGCGTGCCCATGCGGGAGCACCCAGGTCTCAAATGCGGACCGGCTCGCGAACGGAGCAACGACGAGACCGTAGGCGTCGCGGTGCACGACGCGGCGCCCGCTCGACTCCTCCTCGTGGATCATCCGGCAATACGCACAGCCGCCAGCACGAATCGAGACGCGCGCTGCACCGCCAATCTCTTCGGCGAGCCGGTGCGGCACCTGTGGCAGGTCGTAGGCATCAAAGCAGAGGTGGTCGGTCATCGCGCCTGCTTGGGCGCCAGCATTGCGCACATATTGAATGTAGGCGGTTGCCCCACTCTCGCGCCCGGCGCGGAGGTGATCACGCACTGCGATAAGGAAATCGGCAACGAGCCCAACGGGGACCTCATCGAGCTCTCCGTGTGCAAGCTTCGGCGCGATGATCGTTGACCAGGATCCGGCCTCCTCCATCCCGCTCAACGTGAGGAATCCCGACTCGCTGCGGGCAGCATCGCTGCGCGTTCCAACCGACTGAAAGGCGCCCTGTCGGAGCGTACGGCGCGTTACGCCTTCAACCGTCGCCTCGGCACAGTTCTTGCACGCTGGATCTCGCTCGGCGCTCAGCCGCTCGGCAAGGAAGCGCGTCGGTTCAAACTCGCGGTCGACGACCGTCGCCGACCACCAGCCGGTGATCTCATCGCGTCGCAGCTCCCAGATGCCGCCGCTCATCGAACCTTGATCTCCATAGCAGAGAGGGTAGCGGGATCAACGTACGCGCTGATCGCCGTTGCGTAGGAGCGTGCAACATGGAGTGCAACCTCGGCGAGTGGCGGTGGGGGCGCACCGACCGAATCGCGGCGACCAGCGGCAACCGCCTGCCAGTCTCGCTCCGCTGCAATTGAGGTTGAAACCACGCCCGCATGCCCGCAGGGATTGATCAGGTCGAACGCATCGAGATCACGCCCGACATTCAACGCGAGCCCATGCCATGCCACGCCCTGCTCGACGCGAACGCCCACCGCGCCAATCTTTCGCTCGCCGATCCAGCATCCAGGCGCACCATCGCGGCGCTCCGCAGTAATCCCATACGCCGCACAGGCATCGATCAGCGCCCCTTCAAGCGCGCGAATGTGTTCGCGCAACGTGATCCCCCCTGCGCGTAGCGCAATGATCGGATAGACGACGAGGTGCCCAGGCCCGTGATACGTCACCTCACCACCGCGCTCAACGTGCCGCACGGCGATGCCGCGCGCGACGTACTCGGCTTCGGTGAGATGCAGGTGCTCGGGCGACGCATTGCGCCCGAGGGTCAAGACCGGATCATGCTCAAGCGCCAGAAGGGTGTCGATCCCTCGTCCTTCAATCCGCTCTGCCACCAGCTGCCGCTGCAGGAGGTGCGCGTCGTCGTACGCCACCCGCCCCAACCAGCGTGCCGATACCTCTCGTTGCGCCTGCTCCATACCCTGAGCGTAGCCGTCTCCCTGCGCCCTGCGCTATGCTCACCCCCCACGCGGGAGTAGCTCAGTTGGTAGAGCGTCTGCTTCCCAAGACACCGCGTCTCCAGCGCTGTGCTTCCTGCAGCGAGCAGCCCCCAAAAACCCCTGAGTTAGATGGTCTAACAAAACACCCATTTCCCAGCCGATCCGGCCGTCAAGTTGCTCGGAATTCTCAACGGTGCGAACAGGTCACAGACCACTTGATAAATCCCACCTAGACCTCCACCCAGTGGCTGGCGCGCAACTTCTGACCTGAAGTCTCAATGGAAATGCCCCTCAAGTTGTAGTAATGTGCGCGAATGGTTGCCCGCCGGCGTCACCTAGTCTCGCTGACCCTCTCTCTCGCCCTGCTCGGCACCCTGTTTGTAGGCGTGCCAGCGCAGCGCGTCGCGGCGGCGGTAGGAGATCCGATCTATCGCATCGCGGTGATCGCTGAGGGTGAGGTTGACGGGTCGTACACCGTTCCGAGCGGTAATCCAGACTCCTTCCTGCTCGATGACATCGCCTCTGAATTTGGTCTCCCTGTCGCACTTCTGTTGCAGGCCAACACGGGCACCGGTTGGGGCGACTGCAATAGTGACGGCGACATAACTGACACAGGGGACTACGACTGGCCAACCGTCACTGAGGCGCGCAACGGCAGCGCGACAAACTTCGCCCTTTGTGGTGATGAGGTAATCCAGTTCCCGAAGCTTATCGAGGGGGCCACGATCAGTGTGGTGGCAGGGGCTGGCTCCGGCGCCACAGTGAACGCCTGGAGCGGCACGTCAATGACCTCGTCAATTACTGGGGCGTCCGGCACCTTTAATTGGGATCGTACCGACTATTTCGGCAACATTGCCGACCCAGACTCTGATGCCACCCCCTTTGAGGCCGAAGAGATGGTTGGAACGAAAGTTGTCGTATCTGCGTCCGGCTACGGCGTCGCTGCAACGAATCTTGAGTTGATCGCTTGGAACGAGTCAGCTAACTACTACACCATCGTTTCGCTGAAATCGAATGGCCGGCCGATGGAGGTGGTCAACGCATTCGGTGGCCAGACAACAAACGTTGTTGCCGACGGCGCACCCTGCACCTTCTACACCACCACCTCCACCTCACCGTCTCTTTGGCGTTCATTTGACTGCGGGGGCACCTGGTCGCCGGTTGTGCTCTCCTCGGATGAGCGCGCCGAGACCACGGGCAACGACGGCGTTGAAGGAATGGACAAGAACTCCATCGTCACTGGCATCACCACCTCGGGCTGGCCTGGTGAGGTGGCCGTCATCATGCAGAGCAAGCTCTGGTTCAGCCGAGACTTTGGCACTTCGTGGAATAGCTTCGACCTGAAGTCCTACACGGGGTCAAGCGCCACCGGCACAACCTTGAGTGGCTCTTATACGCCGTACTGGGCACACGCCTACGACGAAACTAACAACATCCACTCCAGCTACCTCTTCTTGGTAAGTGGCCTGATCGGCGGCCCAGCAGGCCCACTGCAAGCCCTTGGCGTCTACGCAACGGTGATGCCTACCAGCGATGAGTACTCCATCGTCGATAACAACATCACTGGCGTTGACGACCCATGTGATGGGAACGCCGCAGATTGTGTCGGCAACGAGATCAAGCCAGGCCAATTCTTTGAACTTTCTGCGGCTATGAAATCCAATCTCGCTGGAGCGCCAGGTGGCACGACAAGGGGAACCTGGACCGGCTGGCTCTTTGCCGCAAAGCCTGGGGTTAGCAATGTGTACGTTGCGACGCAGCAGGGAGCGTCCGGTGGTGTGGTCATCGCTGAACTCCCTCGGGCGGTGCCCTCAGGCAGTCAGAAGTTGTACACCTCAAGTGACCTCATGTCCGCGCTGGCGCTCAGTGCCAACTTCACCGTGTACGGCAGCAGTGCGGACGCTGAAGCTCGCGCAGCGGCGACACTCTTTGAGGTGCGCAGCCCGTACCAAGATGTTGATGTTGACGGCTGCGCGAACAGCTGCGCGCTGAGCCGTGACACGACCGTAAGCGGAGGACAGGCTGCACAAGATCTTATGGTGTTCGGTGGACCATCTGGCTGGTTGGCAGAAGACATCAATAACGACAGCACCGAAGACAACGGCACACTCACCACTGACTACGAGGGGCCGCGCTCCGTTGTAATTTGGGATCGGTCATCAAGTGGTCCAAATAGCACGGCAACGGTACGCATCGCTACCTGGGTTACCAATGATCGAGCCATCACCGCTCTCGGCTCATATGACAACACAGATCACTGGGAGACGGCTGCAACGTCACTTGCTGCCGATGGCGATTCGGGCGATGACCATGTGATCCAGAACAACCTCTACTCGCGAGGCGGGAATTCGCTCGTTGACGACGGCTGCAACGAAGCAACTGACACCGCCTTCGCCCCCGTGAAAGATGGCGCCGTCGGACAAGCTGGTGGCGGTGGCGATGCGGAGTGTGCGCCGAATCCGAACCGGCGCACCGCGGCGACGTGTGGCGAGAACACCACCCCAGCCGTAGGCTCTCTTGCCCCGATGCTCGGCTTCCAGGACAGCGACGGCTACGGCGCAACCTCAGGGGAGTACTACGGCACTGTCGCGATGATTCGCAGTTGCATCATCGTCCATGGAATCAACGTTAAGGCGTCGAGTGATATCGGCGGCGCGCTCGGTGCCGGCTACGGCGATGTCATCGTGATGGACACTCCAGGCGCCAATAACAACACTGGCTCCGCGTTCGACAGCGCCTTCAACTTCAAGACGGGCGTCTCCGGCAGCTCCGTCGTGATCTCGGGTGATGGTGCTCGCGGCCTCGTCAAGGCGGCGGTCTGGAGCCGCGCAGCGGCTGATAGCAACGTCAAATTCTTGGGTGCCGCCACGGCGAACTACGTGCCGCTCTTCCCGCAGGCATCGCACAGCGCCTGGAACTTCATCGCTAACCGAGCGGACCCAGGAACGCAATCCAGTGCCGGTGGATTCGCCGTCACCGGCCTCGCTGCACCGGTCGTGCGCGACACTGCCTTCAACCCATCTGACCCGAATGGCGTGGTCGCCACCTTCTCGTTCACGGGTGGCGGGCGCTCAGTGATCAGCTACGACGGTGGTCAGAGTTACTACACCTTCGCCGGTGGCGGCTCCAATTCGATCGCCTGGTGGAAGGGCGGTAACCAAGGGAGCGGCGATAACGAGCAAGGGACGAACTGGATCCTCAGTGGCTCGCTTACAGGCGGTGGATTCGCTGTCGCCCACTTCACCGACGGCGAATGGGTGACCGCTCGTGACATTGCGAACGGCGTGCTCGGAGACGGCAACGGTGATCTAGCTGACGGCGTCTCCGGCTGTAACGTTGCTACCGATGCAAATTGCGTGACGGTTGACTTCGATGCGCCAGTCGAAACGCTGAGCGGCTCCGCTCTAGTCGCGGGCGCAATTCGCGAACAGCGCGCCAATCCAGTCGATCCTGGTGCCAGAACGACGGGATGCAGTGATGCCACGAACACCGGGATTCGCGGTGACCAATTTGACGGGGCCTACTTTGGCCTCAGTGGTTCGGCCGATACGGTCTCAATTACGGGCATCCAGGGGACAGACTCCGCGATCGTTGTGCTCGGCTCTGGCCCATCAAGCCAGGCGAATGCCTCCGACGCGTACACGGTGGTGATGGTCAAGTTCAGAGCCGACGGCAACTTGGGAGTGAGTGGCGATCAGCCGTGCATTGACGACCTCTACTACCTCAAGGGGACCTCCTTCGTCCAACATCCCGGCAGCAACCTTTCAAGCGGAGCTCCCGACAATTACACCGCGCCACTCGGGCGCATTGGTGCGGCCTCGTACTGCCCTAAAGATGGAGTCAGTGGAAACTCACTCGGCGTGAACATTGCCGACGCCGTTGAAGACGTTCTTCTGATTGCTGTGTCAGACGAAGCAAATGGCGCGAGCGGGCAGTCAGGATTCGACGATGGCAAGGTCATCAAGATCTCCGGCATCTATACGAACAGCATCAGCGTCACTAGCCCGACGACGTCGACCAGCGGCTACAAGGGTGGCGACTATCGCGACCTAAAGATGGATTGCGACACCGGCCTGGTCTTCGCCATCAAGAAAGACGCGGGCACCGGCACCACAGCATCAACCTCTGCAGCCCTCTACAGCCTCGACGGCGCCACCACCTTCGCCCCGATGGGATTTGCCTCGGCACTTGCGCTAAAGAGCGCCATCAGCTCCGCCGAGACGATTGCCGTAGAGGCTGACCCGACCACCGGTGTCGTGGACGTGGTGGTGGTGGCCAGCGGTGGCAGCGTGGTGTCCGTCGAAATGGATCTAGAAGAGATGATGCCGGCCGCGACAACCCTTGCAGACCTCAACGACGAACTTTCGGACGTGCTCACAGCCGTGGCTGATGATCCTTCGGCCGAGGGTGATGTCAGCACAGTGAATGACCCTACATCTGCCGATGGCTTCTACTTCGGCGGTGAGAAGCCGGGTGATATCGACTATCCAGCCTCCGAAGATGAAGCGCCCGACCTCGTCGTTGATGGCAACGACAGCAGCGAGTTTGCGCCCGCGGGTTTCAGGATTATGTCGGTGACAAGTGACGCGCCCACAACGCCAATCTTTGGCTCAGGCGGCGGCGCTCTTGATGTCACGGCCAAGATGGCAGTCTTCAGTTTTGGCGACAGCCTGACCGTTCGATTCAAGGAGGGGCACGCAGCAACAGCGATTACTGGATGGCACCAGCTCCCAGCCACGGCAGTAGAGTCAAGCGCAACGCAAACCTATGCCGTCGCCTCAACCTCCTCTGCATATTGCGAGGTGAAGACGAGCGGCGGTCGCGCCTATCTGCACATTAAGAAGCCGGGCACCTGCGAGGTGGGGATCACCGCCGCAGCAGCTGCTCCATACCTCGCTGGCACGAACTACTACGTGTACACGCTCAGTAAGGGAACACTCGGCGCACCATCAATTGTGCCAACCTCGCCCGTATCGCGAGCCAAGGTGATTCAGACACTCGGCCTCTATGCCGACGATGCGAACACGGTCGGGTATCAAGCCACTTCGACGGTGATGCCGAAGATCACGTGGTCAGAGATCACCACTGGCGTGACTGCGTCGAAGAACGCCTGCGTCCTCTCGGCCAACAATCTCACGCTTGCCCCTGTCGCTGCAGACGCAGGCAAGACCTGCAAGATCAAGGGAACCGCGGCAACCAGCACGAACTGGGGAGCGTGGACTACTACTTACACCATCACCTTCCCCTGAGAGCCGCCTAGACTGGGTGGCGTGGATACGCCGAACACCTCATTGTCTTCCTGTACAGCGGCACATGGAGTGATGCCTATCACGCAGGTATTAAAGATGGGCATGCCCTGAAGAACTACAAGCCCGATCTGTCCGAAGAGTAGCCCTGCGTCCCTCTTCTTTAGGGCAGGCCTTTACGCAGGTTGGGCTTATCTTGGTTTCGATTTCTCAGCTGCAACGAGCGGTAACACGCCTACCTTCTTCGCCAGCTCAAGCTCGGCAGAGAGGTGGGCGCCGAGTTGCTCAAGCGCACGGAGATGATGCGGCGGGTAAGGTAAGCGGCTATACCCCAACACCCTGAGCAGGTGGTCCGTCAATACCGCGAGTGTGGCGATCATCTCCGCCTGGGCCACCGTTCGATCTCGATGATCATCATCTTTTGGAAGAAGGTAGAGCGGCTGCAAGAGGTGTAGTTCGCGACCAACAGCGAAGCAGGCAGTGGAGGCACTAGCGAGCAAGCGCAGCTTGTAATCATCTGAGATTTCTAGTTGTCCACGGTTTCGGTCTACTTCTCGCTGCGGAAGATCGATTCCGTAGAAGTACTGCAAATGAGGCTCTGGCTCAGGGGGGATTGGAGGCGTCATGCAAGGCCGCCGACCGACTCGCAAAAACACTGGATCGAGCCGATACGACTCCAGGGTGCTCTGGCTCGCTCGGAGCCAATGGAGGACCTCCCCGTTGGTCTTCATAGATTGTCGCCAGGCTCGCCCCAACCCTGGCTCTGCCATCTGTCCAGGAGCATCGCGCCCCACTCCTCCATGCAGGCGGCGAGCGTCCCTGCCGGAGCCAGTTTGATCTGAATAATTTGAGGTTCTCGCATGCCCACAGCGTAGCCTCCCGCGCTGTCCCATGCGCTATGCTCACCCCCCACGCGGGAGTAGCTCAGTTGGTAGAGCGTCTGCTTCCCAAGCAGAAGGTCGAGAGTTCGAGACTCTTCTCCCGCTCCACTCCCACCGCAAACACGCCAATGCGCCTATGATCCCGCAATGGTAAAAGACGGGCGCAAACATCTGACGACCAACGCCCCAGCCACCCTCGCGGTGCATGCAGGCGAGGCCCCCGACCCCACAACGCGAGCGCATAACCTGCCGATCTTCCAGACGGCGACCTTCAGTTTCGAGACTGCCGACGAGAAAGAGGCGGCGGTTGATGCGGCGGCAGACTTCACGCCACAGGCCTACTTCTACACCCGCGTTGGCAACCCGACCACCGACGCTCTCGAGGCGAAGATCGCCGCGCTTGAGGGCGCAGAGAGTTCGCTCGCATCCGCAGCCGGCATGTCGTCGGTCTCGGCCTCGCTGTTCGCGCACCTCAAGGCAGGCGATCACCTGATCGTTGCGGACGACCTCTTCATCGGCACCCAGATGTTGTTCGAGGGCGACTTCCCAAAGCGCGGCATCGAGGTCACCTCGCTCCCCATCACCGACCTCGCCGGCGTGCAGGCTGCCATCAAGCCGAACACTCGTGTGATCTTCGCTGAGCTCCTGTCGAATCCATGGAACCGCGTCACCGATGTGCCGGCACTCGCAAAGATCGCCCATGACGCGAAAGCGATCCTCATCGTCGACAACACCTTCCTCAGCCCCGCGGCGGTGCGCCCGCTCTCCATGGGCGCCGACCTCGTCTTGCATGCCAGCACGAAGTGGATCTCGGGGCATGGCGATGCACTGGGTGGCGTCGTCTCTGGTTCCGCGGCTCTCCTCAATCCGATTCGTCGACTTACCGACTGGCTCGGCGGAACGCCAAGCCCCTTCAACTCGTGGCTGATCGCCCGCGGCACGCGCACCCTCCCACTGCGCGTCGAGCGCGCAACAGAGAATGCCGGCAAGGTCGCCGCCTTCCTGGAGAAGCACGAGAAGGTGGAGTGGGTTCGCCACCCGAGCCTCGCCTCGCACCCAGACCGCGCCGTTGCTGAGAAGCTCCTCAAGGGCAACTGGGGCGGCATGCTCGCCTTCAAGCCACGCGGTGCGAACGGTGACGACCTTGGCGCGATGCGTGCCTTCGCCGACAACCTCAAGATGTGCGCGATTGCCGTGAGCCTCGGCGAGGTCGACACGCTGGTCTACCCGATGCCGAAGCGTGGCGGCATCTTCCGCGTCAGCATCGGTATTGAAGACGCGGCCGACATCATCGCCGACTTTGAGCAGGCGCTCGCGCACGTCCGCTAGGGTGGCACGCCGCCCCAAGCACACGAGCATTGCGCTCGCCGCCATCGCTGCCAACGCGGCGCTCGCCATTGCCGCCGCCGTTGTCGGAACCGCCGGGATTATCGGCATCCTGATTGCAACCTTCCGCGTTGCAGACGAGACATGGATCTCCATTGGCACGACGATTACCGCGCAACTCCCAGCCGACCTCGTGCAGCTGCTCGATGCGTTCGGCATCGACATTCCAGGACTCCTTGATCAGGCGGCGACGAGCGCCCAGTTGCCAGAGTTTGGCGACCTCGTACGGCAAGTACTCGCAGTCGGTGTTGTCGTTCTTGCGCTCGTGCTGCAAGTTGCACTTGCCGCCGGCCTGGTTGCACGCGAACTCTGGCGCAGCCCGCGAGGCGTTGAATGGCATCAGGTGTATGGCGGATTTGTGGCGGGTGTTGCCCTGCTCGGCCTACTCGTACTCGGTGCGCCGAACCTCTGGCTCGGACTGCTCGGCGCAGTCGGCCTTCTGACGCTCGTCGCTAGTCGCCAAGCCCTCGCATCCCGGTCCTAAGAATTCTGCGGCGCAGTCGCAACGCATAGCGCGCGAGCGCACCGCGAAGCGGGTCTAGGTCAACATCAAACGCGCCGCCATACGCCCATGCGCGTCCCGCCCACTTGAGCTTGTTCTCATCAATGCCAGCGGTTGGGAGCCCCCAGAGGTCGTAGCGTTCGCTCCCGCGCGTTACTGCGCGTGAGATCGCATCCGCCTGCAGCGCGGTTGCGGCATGACGCACGCTCTCGTGGTCGATCGCGCCGCCGAAGAGCCAGGTGGTGGAACGCCCAACGGTGATGGTGAGGAATGCACCGACGAGTGTCCCGTCTGGACCCTCGGCGATCGTGAGCTCTGCAGCACTGCCGAAGGAGCGCATGATGTGCTCGTACACCGCAGCCGGGCGACTGAAGATTTCGGCGCGGGCGGCAATCGCCCCCATCACTGTGGCGAGCGAGGCCGCTTCGGTCGCACTCGCGAGTCGCACCCGTACGCCCGACTCTTCTGCCTGGCGCGCGTAGCGGCGGCGCGTCGGGTGCCAGGCGGCACGAACCGCCTCGAGTCCGAGACGCAGATCGATGACCCGTGTGCTGCGTGGCTGGACCGTCTCGCCTGCCGTGAAGCGCAGCCCCGCAGTGGTGAGTGCCGCCTCCCAGGTGGCGCGCAGCGGCGCGGTGAGGGCGGCAGCTGGATGTACCGCATCGTCGCCCTCAGGGACAGGCAGCATGTCGGGCACCTCGAAACGCAGCAGGGTGACGCCGTCGGCGCGCAGGTCTGCAAACGAGGCGAGCAGGGCGGCGCGCAAGCGTGCGGCGAGTGCATCGTCGGTCGCAGCCACCACGGGTCCGAACGGCACGTAGCCCATAGCGCCGAAGGGGCCAGGGAGTCGTCGAATCAAGACCTGTGCGCCGGCCCACGAGCCGTCACCCGCTTCAGCAACAAGTCGTACGGCACGCCAGCCGCTCACCGACTTCGCCGCTGCGTGTGCGGGGTACTGCACAAACGATGCGGCCGAGCTTGCGATGCGCGTCGCCCATGCCTCTCCCGTCTCGCGGAAGGTTCGGATTGCGGCGCGGGAATCCATCGTGCTCTCGTCGCTCATGCACGTAGGATACGCGCTCCAGTACGCTAGCGCTCATGAGTCTCCCGCCGCTCCCGCCGTTCGCACTCGATCCAGATGGAGTTGTCTTTGATCTTGATGGCGTGCTCGCCGATACCGAGCCGGTCTGGGCCGAGAGCCGCTTCGAGATCGCAGCAGAGCTCGGTGGCAGTCTGCGCGAGCACGACTTTCATCGTTTCTATGGCGCGAACACCGCGCAATGGAGTAGCGCCATGGCCGAGATCCTCGGGCATCACGATCCAGCAGTTGTCGCAGAGCGAACGATCGCGCGACTCCTTGAGAAGTACGCCACTGGGATTACGGTGATCCCAGCAGGGGTTGCAGCGGTGCGCCGCGCTGCGGCACGCGGGCCGGTCGCCATCGCATCGGGGAGCCCCCGCATCGTGATCGAGGCGCTCCTCCGCCTCCTTTCACTTTCCGATCTGGTGCAGACCTATGTGAGCTGTGATGAGGTTGCGGGCGGCAAGCCACTCCCAGATGTCTACCTTGAGGCGTGTCGGCGCATCAACATTGCCCCGGGCCGTGCACTCGCAATTGAGGACTCACTCGCTGGCGCGCGCGCAGGAAAGGCGGCGGGGATGACGGTCGTGCTCGTGCCACTGGTTGGTGCGCCGTCTTCGGCTGGCGCAGAGGCAGTTGCCGATGTGATCTTGACGAGCCTCGACGAACTCCCGCTTCTCCCGCGGAACTAGTCGCGCGCTACCCCGGCCTTCTCACCAAGCGCCTCATTTGAGGGCTCGATCAGGTAGCTTCCGTCCTCAAAAATAATGACGGGGATCGACTTTGCGCCGGTGAGGTTCTCGATCATGGCCTTCGCGGCTGCGTCCGCATCGACATCCACATAGGTATACGGCACGCCGTGAGCGTCTAGGTAGCCCTTCGAGCGGCGGCAGTCGCCACACCAGTCGGCTCCGTACACCGTGATCTTCTTCGCGTCGCTCATGATCTCCTCCGTGTTCGCTGCGCCGATGCTGATGCACCTCGCGTTGATCGTAGCCTACCGCGCCAAAGCAGCGCAATGCCAATGGTGATGCTGAGGGCGCCGATAAGCGGAAGGCCGCGCAAGCTCTCGGGAAGGATGCTGTATGTCGCGACCGCTGTCGCAAGGGCAGGAAAGATTGGCCCCACCCACGCCACGTGTTCGCGCTCACGCGATGCACGGCGTACCACTGCGATGGTGGCGATCGCATTGACTGTGAGCGACACGAGCTCCTGCCCAGGTAGAGACGAGCACGTTGCGCTCTCCGGCGTGCAGTTCACTGCTGTTGCATAGAGTTCGCTCACGAGTATCTGCACAAACACCGCACTAAGCGAGCCGATGCCGAAGAATGCAATAAAGGCGAGCAGCCGACTTGATCCTGCACGAACGGTTCGGCGCAACTCCAAGACAAGCTCCCCGCCGAACAGTAGCGCCGGGATGAGTGCGACTAACAGGACAGCAAGCGTCAAGAAGCGAACTGGATTAACTACATACAGATAAGGATCGAGCGGCGCGACCGTAAATGACTGCATCACAAAGTTCAGCGCACTGCTTAGTAGCACGAGGGGGAGGAGTCCAAGCATGAAGCCGGCTATCGATACGCTGAGGGTGTTCGCAGCCTCTCGTGCTTGGGCAATTGCGCGGCGCGTGCCGAGAAGCAGCATGAGGCTCAGCAGAGCGGTCAGACCAAGATTCCGGAGCACTGCTGGCGCGCTCACTGTCGCGCTGGCAGTAACCCCCGGCCCTCCCGCCAGGATGAACGCGAGTGCGAGCCAGCCCGAGAGTAGGGTGGCCACGCCAGCAAGCGAAGCGAGCACCGTTTGCACACCTAACGCTTGGGGAAGGTGCCGGGCTGGCATGAGCGCAAGCCGCGCCACCACTGCAATCGGTGCGCCGAGCACGAGGATCGTAAGGGCGTTACGCGATCCTTCGCTCAGTGCGAGGCTCTCAATACCGAGCCGGGCGGGGATATTGGCGGTGAACCAGGCAACGAGAGAGAGCAGCACGCCCCCGTTGATAAGGATCGACGCGACAGCATTGAGCGGGCCGCTCGACGTTTCTCGCTGGTTACTGGTCATGACCACCCCTCTCTCGCATCCAGTATGCACGAGGCGCTAGGCTGCACTCATGCAGCACCATTCGCTCCGCCTCGCCCACGCCGCACTCGTCGCCGCCGAGTGGCTGCGCGGCATCGGCCTGGTTGCCGCAGGTGGCCTCTCCTACGGCCTCCTTGGGGGCACGATGCCGCCTCCTGGCGGCTACGACTATCTCGTCGGCGTGACCTCATTTGCCACGATCCTCGTCGGCGCAGTCGACCTCACCCTGGCCGCATGGCTCGCTGCGCGGGGTGGCGTGCGTGCCCAAGTTGTGGCGAGCCTCAGCCTCTCGCTCGTGCTCATTGCCACGGGGAATCCTCTCGTTCCGCAGATCGCCATGATCGCCTTCGCCACCCTCGTTGCCGTGCTCCTCAGCCGAAAAACCCCACGCACGGGGGGGAACGAGTAGACTCCCCCGCATGGTTGGACCTGTCTACTTAACAGAAGAGGGGAAGGCGGCACTCGAGGCCGAGTTGCACGACCTGATCCACGCACAACGCCCCGCCGTGATTGCACGCATCAAGGCGGCAAAGGAGCTGGGCGATCTTCGTGAGAATGCCGACTACGAGATTGCGCGCAACGAGCAGTCCTTCATCGAGGGGAAGGTTCTCGAGATCGAGGAGAAGCTGCGCAACCACGAGATCATCGAGTCACATGCCGGCAGCGACCACGTCGAGCTCGGCTCAACCGTTGAGGTGACTGGCGACCGTAAGACGCGCTCCTACATGATCGTGGGCTCAACGGAGGCCGACCCGAGTGGGGAGCCGCCAAAGATCTCGAACGAGAGTCCGCTCGGCAAGGAGCTCCTCAATAAGCGCGTTGGCGACAAGTTGACCGTTACCCTCCCGAACGGGAGTTCGGTCACCTACACCGTAAAGAAGATCTCCTAGCTCTCGCGGAGTGCGTCGGGGTTCGCCGACCAGACCGCCCCGCTCGCAAAGTGCTCCGACTTCCAAATCGGCACATCGCGCTTGAGTGCATCGATCACCGCAGCGCTTACGGCATAGGCGTGTGCGCGATGGGGGGCGGCAACGACAAGGAGAAGGCTCGGCGCACCGATCGGGACCATCCCGATGGCGTGGACGAGTGCAATGCCGCCGACCGCTCCAGCCGCAGAACGCAACTGCGCGTCACATATCTCTTCAAGCGCCGCCTGCGCAAGCTCGGCAGCCGCCTCGTACTCAAGTGCGGTGACGCGCTCACCCGCGTGGCGACGTGCCGCATCCTCTTCACCTGGCGCTGGCGTTCCAGGAGTCTCTCGCGTGATCCCCGTGAAGGTCACGACCGCGCCATTGCGACTGCTCGCGATCAACGCGGCAAGATCGCCAGCGAGTGTGGCGGGGAGTGGCGCCGGAACGATCGCAACGAGCCGCTGCACTGAGGTGCCGCCGATCTCGCGTGTGACACGGTGCGCCGACCAGTCGCTCGATCCACCACTAGCGGGCGGGAGGAGGGCGACCTCCTCACCTTCATGGAGGGGAGTTGCGGCAAGGTCAGCCGTGCGCGGCAAGATTGCACCAGAAACTGCAATGCGAATGTGCGGCTGCAGCGGCACTTGATCGGGCCGCGTCGCGAAGTACGCAGCAATAAGGTCGGCGACACTCGCAGGATCGGCAAGCTCCACCTGGACGTGCGTACTCCCTTCGCGTGCGCGAAGGACTGCATAGAGACGAACCGTTACCTGCATGCGCTAGACAAGAATCCCTGCTCCGAAGAAGAGTCCTGCCGCCAAGATCGTTCCGGTTGCTACGGCACCGAGATCGATATAGAGGAGTCCGGTTGCCGACTCCATCGAGCGGACGCGCGCGGTGCGCCAGCCACCATAGGTGAGTGCGGCGGGAAAGAGGAGTCCGATCACGAGGCGCAAGATGGCGAAGAAGTCCCAGCCGGATCCGAATCCGCCGAGACCGACGAGATGCCAGGCGAAGAAGAGCGCGATCTGCAGTGCGACCCCGATGCCGAGTGTGCGGCTTACGAGTAAGAGTGGAGCCTCTGGAAGTTTCGGCGTGACGAGGTACCAGTGTGCAAGCACCATCGCGGCGAACGCACCGCCGGTGACTGCGGCGAGGAGGAGGAGTTGCAACGCGAGGGCGATGGCGATGCCGACGCTTGGCGCCCACCCGACTGCGGCGACGAGGAGTGCCGCAGCGCCAGTGCCAACGGTGACGACTCCAATAACCCGACCATCAGAGCCACGCGCGATGCGGAGCATCCAGAGCGTTGCGAGCGAGGCGACGCAGACAAGGAGGAGGCGACGCAGGGCGTCAAGGTCGGCGCCAGCCGCCTGAATCGGGGATCCGGCGGCGGGGCTCGGAAGCGCGCCGTCCGCGAGCCAGGCGAGGAAGGCCCAGCCCCCCGCAGCGAAGACGGTGAAGCCTCGGTAGCCCCTCGTCGACGTCGACCGGTAGGTGAGGAGGAGGACTGCGGCATGCGAGCCCACGGCCAGGGCGCTCACCACCACCCAGTTGATATAGGAGAGCGAGAGGAAGATCGCATCGGCAGACATGCATCGAGCCTACCACCCGCGCCCTCCCCCTCTATCCTCTGCAGATGCGCCAGACCGACAACCCCCGCCCCCTCGCCTACCGCGCGGGCCCGTACATGCGCGCGCGCCTTGTTGAGCGTGGTGCGCTCGACGCAAAGACCGCAGAGGCCGACACCGTTGAACTCGATCGCGCTGGCGCGCTCACGCTCCTTGTCGGCCTTGGTGGAATGGCGCAACAGATCAGCGCCGTTGAGCTGATCGCAGGCGGGATCGTCACGCGAGCACTCATCGACATGATCTCGCGCTATGAGTCGAACGCGCAACGTGCCGAGCGCCTGCTCGTCGAGACGATCCGCGTCAACCCGGCAGGTCTCCCCCTGATCGCGCTCCTTGATCCGGAACAGCTTGTCGCACCAGAGACAGCGGCGACACTCAGCAGCGGCGAGCGGCTCACCGAGGCTGGGATTGCAACCACGAAGGGCGGCTATAGCCTCGCCGAGTTCCTGCAACTCCCAGGCCGCCGTGCACCAGGCTCACTCATTGCACAGGTGCATTGGATCATTGCGCGGTGGGGTGAACTCATCCCGGGCGTTATCACTGCAGCTGCAACCGCAGGAGTGAACCAGATGAACGAAGGATCGGCGACAATAGGGCGAGGCACACGAGGTGGAGAAGAGAAGGGAGGCGAGATGAGCGACCGCGGTAATCTCCCCCACCGCACTGCCGGCATCTTGAACGAGGAGGAGGCTGCGCCACCAGAGGCCGTCCGCGCGATTGCCGCACTCCTTGGCCGTGCTGCCGCGCCGCAGCCGATTGAGAAGGCGAGCCGCGAAGCGAAGCGCGAGAAGCGCGAGCGAGCGCCGCGTGTGGCCGAGCCCGTTCCATCTGCCGAGGCAGAATCATCTGCGCACGAAGCGGTTGCCCCCCTTGCACTCGCGACGATGGAAGGCGACCGCGAGATCCCGATCGATGGACTTGATTCGCGCGTACGCGAACGCGCCGCAGCGGAGATCCGCCGAAGTGAGAAGCGCCTCCAGCGCGCGCAACGTGCCGTGCGTGAGGCACTCGAA
>Ga0209596_1001531_pt1 | contig 19779 bp, 16 predicted proteins | sample M_130807_MF_Meta_FD_187314 | JGI IMG/M metagenome (GOLD analysis project Ga0209596, IMG submission 187314) | Freshwater microbial communities from Lake Montjoie, Canada to study carbon cycling - M_130807_MF_MetaG (SPAdes) (version 2) | ecosystem: Environmental > Aquatic > Freshwater > Lake...
CTCCTCCTGGTTTTACTACCTCTTTTAGTTGCGCTAATAAATCTTTAAGCGCTTCCATTTCTTCGTTTACTTCTATTCTAATCGCTTGAAAAACCTGTGCCCAATATTTATTTGGATTCCCTTTTACTACCGGTGCGATCAACAACTTGAAATCGGCAACGGTATTTAGTTTTATATGCGTTCTGTTGGTAACAATATGCTTGGCCAATGTTTTTGAATTGGACACTTCCCCATATTGTTCAAACATTTTATGTAATGCAGATTCATCATAGCTTTCAATTACTTGCTTTGCGGTTTTTAGCTGGCGTTGATCCATGCGCATATCAAATGGACCATCAAACCTTGTTGAAAAACCCCTAGTCCCTTCATCAAATTGATGGCTACTCACGCCTAAATCAGCTAAAACGCCATCTACTTGATCAATTTTATTTAAGCGTAAAAACCGCTGTAGGTATCTGAAATTTTCAGGAATGAAAACAATGCGTTTGTCGTTGGGTAAATTATTTTTAGCATCAGCATCTTGATCAAACGCAACGAGTTTTCCCGTTGGACCTAATTTTGATAAAATACCTCTGCTATGCCCTCCCCCGCCAAAAGTTGCATCCACATAAACCCCATTTGGTTTGATGTTCAGATGCGCCATTGTTTCATTAAATAAAACAGGAACATGATAATCCGAAGAAAAAGCAACTTGTTCCGATGCAACTATATCATTATTTTGATTTTGCATCATTGTTACTTAATCTTGTTTTTTAATTCCTGCCATTACTTCCTGCGCTAGATTACTAAATTCATCTGCAGAAAAATCTTCAAAGAGCTGTTTGTATTTGCTTGCATCCCAAATTTCAAAACGATCTAAGGCAGCTGCTAATACAATTTCCTTTCCTGGTAAAGCAAACTCTCTTAATGTAGCCGGTAATAAAATACGACCTGCCCCATCTAATTCAACCTCGGTTGCTCCCCCTAAAAATTGACGACGAAACTGTCTCACTTTAGGATCAAAATCATTCAATTGGCTAATACGATCTAATATACCCTGCCAGCTTTTGATTGGATAAAGTGTCAAACACTTCTCAAACCCCCTGCTCACAATAAAATGCGTCTCTCCTTCAGCCAACTGCTTTTTCAAGCTGCCGGGAAGCAGGAAACGACCTTTTGCGTCGATGGTTGATTGATATTCTCCGTGAAAGCCTGTCATTATTAATAATTAGTGTCTTTTTTACCACTTGTTCACACAAATTAACACATTTTACCACTTTTATAGGCCAAATGCCCCCTTCTACTTTTCCACAAGTAATAAACCAAGCTGATAATCAATGTAGTAAAGGGATTTAGGTGAATTTTGGCTAAATTCTACATATTTGGATGTTTATAGCTGTGGAAAACCCCAAAAAAGTGGTGAATAACTGGTGAATTAGCGTGAAAATCAAGGCAATATGTACCTTTGCCCCATGAAGCAGCTGCCGAAACTGAATTTAATTGACTTTGACTACGCTTTACCTAATGAAAGAATAGCATATACCCCTTGCCAAAATAGAGCTGATAGCAAACTATTAGTATGGGATAAACAGATTATTGCAGATAGCCATTATCAAAATATCACCGATTTTATTCCCGCACAAAGCACACTCCTATTTAATAATAGTAAAGTAATTGCTGCAAGAATTTTATTTGACAAACAGGTAGATGAAAATAATGAAGCGCAATCCCTTCAAGATAAAATTAATACACATCCAATTGAAAAAAAACAGCCACCTAAAAATAGTGTGATTGAAATATTTTGTTTGGAAGCTAGTATGGAATATAGTCCTGTGCAAATCGCCATGCAAGCAACCAACAAAGTGGTTTGGAACTGCTTAGTGGGGGGTGCGAAAAAATGGAAAGCCTCCTTCTTAGAAAAAATATTATTTCATAATGATAAAGAGATTCATTTTTTTGCAAAAAAATTAAATCAAATAGATGGAAAATTTTTAATTGAATTTTCTTGGGACGATGCAACTATTATATTTTCAGAAATTTTAGCACTGATTGGTCAAATTCCTTTACCTCCTTATATTGTAAGAAACACTACCGAGGAAGATAAGGACAGATATCAAACCACCTATGCAAGCGAAGAAGGTTCCGTTGCCGCACCTACTGCAGGCTTACACTTTAGTCAGGCGCTGTTAAATAAAATTTCATCGAATAATATTGCGCTGCAGTTTTTAACGCTTCATGTAGGCGCAGGTACATTTATGCCTGTAAAAACCGAGCTGATTAACGATCACCCCATGCATGCAGAGTTTTTTGAAATTGAAAAAAAATTAATCCAATACTTAATTGAAAATAATAACCGCCTTATTACAGTTGGTACTACTTCGCTTAGAACGATTGAAAGTTTGTATTGGTTGGGTATAAAAATTATTGCAAATCCAAATATCGCAGCGAGCGATTTACATTTATTGCAATGGGATGCCTATGAAGTTGGTGAAAAAGAAATACCAAAACTTGAATCACTCCACGCCATTATCAGCTGGATGGAAAGAAATCAATTGCATACCCTGATTTCTAAAACACAATTAATGATTATGCCAGGCTATCGTTTTAGAATGGTAAAGGGACTGGTTACCAATTTTCACCAACCTAAATCAACCTTACTTTTAATTATTGCTGCAATCGTAGGTCAAGAATGGAAAGCTATTTACCAACACGCCTTGGATCATCAATACCGATTTTTAAGTTACGGGGATGGTTGTTTGTTTTGGATACCTGAAGCTATTCAAGCTTCTAAGGATTAATTTAGGCTATTAATATCAAATCAGATTAAACAACAGGAAGGGTAATTTCAATAGTAGTGCCATGGTCCAACTCGCTCTGAACGCGGATCTGCCCTTTATGTAAAGCAACAATACGCTTTACATAACTCATGCCTAAACCAAAACCCTTTACATTGTGAATATTACCAGAATGGGCGCGATAGAATTTTTCAAAAATATGCTTGGTCGTTTCACTGGTCATTCCTATTCCATTGTCCTCAATAGTAATGATGATTTTATTGTTCACATTGGTAGTGCTTACTAAAATATCAATTGTTTCCTTAGAATACTTAATCGCATTATCCATTAAATTAGATAGCACATGTAATAAGTGTTCTTCATCTGCGGTAATTTCTGGCTTTGTTGCATCTAGTTGCATATGAATATTGGAAGGCTTCTCCTCTAATTGTAACTTATAACTATCCACCACTGCCTGAATTAGGTCATGTACATTAACAGGCTGTTTGTTTAATTCAAGGTCCTTATTTTCAAGCTGACCGGTTTCCAAAATAGTCTCCACATGTTTATTCATGCGTACATTTTCCTCCTTAATGATATTACTAAAATAGGCTACTGAAGTTGGATCCGACTGCACTTTTGCGGTTTTTAAAGCATCCACCGCTAATGAAATTGTTGCCAATGGTGTTTTTAATTCATGCGTCATGTTATTAATGAAATCATTTTTTATTTCATTCACCTTACGCTGATTCAATAATGAACGAATGGTAATAAAAAACGCCGCTAATACTACTATAATAAAAAGTATCGCCCCTAAAATTATCCACTTCAATGAATCTAGTAAATAGAATCTTACATTTGGAATAACAATGATTAATGATTCAAAGGGCCCCACGGGCTCAATGACATCCTGCGGCATAACTGGTACTCGAACTTGCAAGCTGTTTAAATCTTCTGTAAAAGAATCATCAAAATTATTACTCCTTAATTCAAGTATGCTTTTTTTATCTGCCACAGCAAATTCAAAATGCAAGTCGCCAATTTCAAATTTATCAAGTGCCGATTTTATCTTTGTGCTTAATTCTTTATAATCATATATGTCAGCTATCGTAGACTCATCATACTTGTGTAAATGATAGTCATTATCCAAACTTAATCGCCCCCTTTTTGGTAATCGAAATGATAAACCACTATTCATTTTTTTACCAATATCCGTCACCACCAATAAACCTGTTTGATTGATTTTTTCAGACAACTGACTTCTTTGTAACAAGAACAAACCCTGCAACCAAGTAATTTGGATAAACAATATCCCTATGATGGATAAAGTGATTAAAACAATAATAACTGGGAAAGTTTTTTTCATATACAACGGCTAAGTAAAATATCTTTTTTACATACTTTTTTACATTATGTGAATATAAATAAAAATCCCTCCAGATAAGTCGGGAGGGATTCAATATTTTATAATGTTTTGTTATTGTATCATTACAAAACGCCTTCGACCAATACGGTTGTCTTGTTATTAGCCACTTCCACAAAACCACTCTTAATGGTATATGCTTCCGTTTTAGTAGCAGTCATTAATACCTTTACTTGACCTTTGCCTAAAGCACTTACTAAAGGAGCGTGCTTATTCAAAATTTCAAATAAACCATCAATACCTGGCAATTGTACCCCAAATACATCTCCACTAAATAACTTTTTGTCGGGTGTTAATATTTCCAATAACATGTGCGCAGTTTAAATGTTCTAATTTGTTAATTAAGCTTGAGCCATCATTTTCTTTCCTTTCTCAATGGCATCTTCTAAAGATCCAACTAAGTTAAATGCAGCTTCAGGATATTGATCAACCTCGCCATCCATAATTGCATTAAATCCGCGAATGGTATCTTCAATAGATACAAACACACCTTTTAAACCTGTAAACTGTTCAGCTACATGGAAAGGTTGTGACAAGAATCTTTGAACACGACGCGCGCGCGATACGATTAATTTATCTTCATCACTTAATTCATCCATACCTAATATGGCGATGATATCTTGTAATTCTTTGTAGCGTTGTAATATCATTTTTACTCTTTGCGCTGTATCGTAATGTGCATCACCTACAATCGCTGGAGTTAAAATTCTTGAAGTTGAATCCAAAGGATCCACCGCTGGATAAATACCTAAATCGGCAATCTTACGACTCAATACTGTTGTTGCATCTAAGTGCGCAAAAGTAGTTGCTGGCGCCGGATCTGTTAAATCATCTGCAGGTACATACACCGCTTGCACAGAAGTAATAGAACCATTTTTTGTTGAAGTAATACGCTCTTGCATCAATCCCATTTCAGTTGCCAATGTTGGTTGGTAACCTACCGCAGATGGCATACGACCTAATAAAGCCGACACCTCAGAACCTGCTTGCGTAAAACGGAAGATATTATCAACGAAAAATAAAATGTCTTTTCCTTTTCCTGCACCATCTCCATCACGGAAATATTCTGCAATCGTCAAACCACTTAAGGCAACACGCGCACGTGCTCCAGGAGGTTCATTCATTTGTCCAAATACGAAAGTAGCTTTTGATTCTTTTAATTCTTCTAAGTTTACTTTACTTAAATCCCATCCACCTTCTTCCATACTATGTTTGAATGCATCACCATATTTCATGATACCTGCTTCAATCATCTCACGTAATAAGTCATTACCCTCACGCGTTCTTTCACCCACACCCGCAAATACGGATAATCCACCATGCCCTTTGGCAATATTATTAATCAACTCTTGAATCAATACTGTTTTACCTACACCCGCACCACCAAACAAACCAATCTTTCCACCTTTTGCATAGGGTTCAATCAAGTCAATTACTTTAATTCCTGTAAACAACACCTCAGTTGCAGTACTTAAGTCCTCAAACTTTGGTGCAACTGCGTGAATTGGACGACCATTTGATTTATCTAATTGTGGCAAACCATCAATTGCATCTCCTGTAACATTAAACAAGCGACCATTGATTCCTTCACCTACTGGCATTGAAATTGGTTTTCCTGAATCCTCTACTTCCATACCTCTTACTAAGCCTTCTGTACCTTCCATCGCAATGGCACGAACACTATCCTCTCCTAAGTGCTGTTGCACTTCAAGAATAATTTTTTCGCCATTTGGTTTTAAGATAGCTAGGGCATTATAGATTTCAGGAAGTGCATTCTGATTAGGGAATTGCACATCCACTACTGCGCCAATAATTTGTTTGATTTTACCTGTTGTTGCCATAATATTCTATTTCGGCTGCAAAGATAAGGTATTGCAAGATTATTGCAAAAATTGTAGGTAGATAATCGCAGCTAAAATTCCCCCAATAATGGGCCCAAAAACAGGAACAGCAGCATACCCCCAATCACTACTGCCTTTCCCCTTAATTGGGAGGATAAAATGCATTATTCTAGGCCCCAAATCCCTTGCCGGATTAATAGCCCAGCCTGTGGGTCCACCCAATCCAAAGCCAATTCCACCTACTAATAGGGCTACTGGCAAAGCAGATAATGACCCCAAATCGGATCCGGCTGGTTTTAAGAAAAAGATCCCTATTAGAAATAGCATGGTTGCCAAGGTTTCTGTGATGAAGTTTTGGGGCAAATTACGTATAGAAGGACCGGTACTAAAAACGGCTAATTTCGCCGATACGTCATTGCACTCATTAAAATGATCCTTATAAACCATCCAAACAAGTAAAGACCCTAACATAGCCCCCAATAATTGTGCTAAAATATAGGATGGCACTAGCGCCCAACTAAATTTACCCGCACTCGCAAGTGCAATAGTCACTGCCGGATTTAAATGACCCCCACTAATACCGCTAGTGACATATACACCAATAAAAACAGCAATCATCCATCCCAAAACAATGGAAATGAGTCCGCCATTATTTCCCTTAGTACTAGGAAGTACGACATTGGCAACAACGCCATCACCAATAGTAATAATTAAGGCAGTGCCTAATAATTCTGCTACGAAAGGAGTCATGTTGTTCTATTTTAGTTTTGAACGATATATTAAATTAAGAAAAAATAATCGTTAAAAATATTTATTTAAAAAATTCAATTGAATAAATAATTAGCTACCACTATTTTTTCAATTTTTATTACCAGTTGTTTGTCGCTTTAATTGCGCGTGCCCAACCTTGAATACATTCGGCTCTTGCTGCATCATTTACTTTGGGTTCAAAGGTTTGATCTATTTGCCACTTTGCACGCAACTCTTCTAGGTCCTTCCAAAAACCTACCGCCAACCCCGCCAAATAAGCGGCGCCTAATGCGGTCGTTTCAACCATGGTCGGACGAATCACTTTGGTATTTACAATATCCGATTGAAATTGCATGAGTAAGTTATTATGTGTAGCGCCGCCATCCACCCTTAATTCCGCAATGGGGATTCCTGCATCTGCCTCCATTGCTTTTAACAAATCATAACTTTGAAATGCGATGCTTTCGAGTGCAGCGCGCGCAATATGCGCCGACGAAGTGCCGCGCGTTATTCCAACAATAGTGCCTCTTGCATGTTGATTCCAATAGGGCGCGCCCAAACCTGCAAATGCAGGGACAAGATACACACCATCTGTATCTTTTACTTGACTTGCCAAGGCTTCAATTTCTGATGAATTTCGAATTAAGTGCAGTCCATCTCTTAACCATTGTACTACAGCACCTCCAATAAATACACTTCCCTCCAATGCATAATAAGTATGTCCATTAATTTGTAAAGCAATGGTGGTTAATAAATTATTTTTTGAAGTCACCGCTTTTTCACCTGTATGCATTAACATAAAACAGCCCGTGCCATAAGTGTTTTTCACCATGCCCGCTTGCGTACACATTTGGCCAAACAATGCAGCTTGTTGGTCGCCCGCAATTCCAGCAATTGGAATTTCATGATGTGCAAATAATTGCGTGGTATGCCCATAAATTTCACTGCTACTTTTTACTTCAGGTAGCATTGAAGCTGGTACATCTAGTATTTCTAATAATTCGGTATCCCATTGTAGTGTATGAATATTAAATAACATAGTTCGAGATGCATTAGTCACATCTGTTACATGCACTTTACCATTAGTTAATTTCCAAACCAACCAGGTATCAATGGTCCCAAAAATTAATTCTCCTTTGTTGGCTAATTCACGGGCACCTTCCACATGATCTAAAATCCATTTTACTTTTGAACCTGAAAAATAAGCGTCAATAACAAGGCCTGTTTTATCTTGAATTTTTTGCGCAAGCCCTTTTCCTTTTAAAGTATCGCAAAAATCTGCAGTTCTTCGATCCTGCCAAACGATGGCATTATAAATGGGTTGCCCTGTTATTTTATTCCAAACAACCGTAGTTTCTCTTTGATTGGTAATCCCAATAGCAGCAACATCGTCAATAGATAAACCCTTACTGCTAATTGCTTCAGTAGCTACGCCCATTTGTGTACTCCAAATTTCAAGTGGGTCATGTTCCACCCATCCCGGTTTGGGAAAAATTTGTGTAAATTCTTTTTGTGAGGTTGCGTGAATTTGTCCTTGATGATCAAATAAAATGGCGCGACTACTGGTTGTTCCTTGATCAAAGGATAGGATATATTTTGACATTACAATCGTTTAATTAATTGTAAGATAAAAAAAGAAAAGCAAAAAACTACCTTCTGTTTTTTAACCAAGATTCAGGATCCAAGGCCACTCCCTTTTCATTATAAATCATAAAGGAAATTGCACCCTCCCCATCTAGGTTCACGCCGGATTTACCTAAAACAGTGCCCGCTTTTACTTCCTGTCCCACATTAACTGTTGCATTATTTAAATAGGTATACATGGTGAAGTATTTTCCATGTTGAACGATGATCGTTAAATCGCCATTGACATCCCCAACATAGGAAACTTTTCCATTGGCTACGCTACGCACCGAAGTGCCCTTGGGCGCAGCCAATTCAATACCGTCACTTTTTCGATTCAATTTAGTACCTGGAATATTTTCAACACCAAAATGTATATATACATATCCCTTATCAGCAGGCCATGGTAAATTACCCCTATTGGTTTCAAAAGAAACCGAAGTTTCCCTGCCTTCTTCTGTAGTTTCCAATGCAGAATAAGGACGGTTATCCGTAGTGCTTTTTAAGCCGCCTTCTGCTGCGCTTACCTTCGCGCCACTTGCAGTTGCCGTTTTATTTTCATTGGTCGGCTTTGCTTTGACGTTATCATTATTGGCTTTAAGTTTAGCCAATCTGTCTTTTTCCTTTTTCTCAGCTTCTAAAGTTTCTCTTCTGATAATTGTCAAAATTGCTTGTTGCATTTTTTTACGTTGTGCCTCCTTTTGGCGCACCTGTGCTGTAATTTCTTGCTCCTTGCTTTTTAATTGATTCACCACTTTATCCTGTTCTTTTCTATCCACCACCAAAACTTTCAATTGGTCATTTTGAACATTCAAAGTTTTTAATCGGTCCTTTTTATTTGAACTCAAGGTTTCAATTTTTACCCCTAAATCCTTTTGAGATAAATCTATGGCTTGCGCTTGTGCCGTCCTATTTTGTCGATAACTTTTCAAATAAGTGATGCGCTTTACAGCGTCATTAAAACTATTCGCTGAAAATAAAAAACTTAGGTATTCATACCCGCTGCGACTTTTGTAAGCAAAAATGATACTTTTAGCATACCTCGATTTTAACGTATCTAAATCCTTATTTAATTTTTGAATATCTAATTGGTTGGTGTAAATAGCATTGTCTAAAATTTGAACCTGCTTTTTGATACCATTAATTAATCCTTCTCTTTTTTTAATTTTATCGCGAATGACTGCCAATTGCCCCAAGGAACTTTTTTTATTTTTTTTTGTTTGTTCTAGTAATTGATTTAACTCATCTAACTCCTTACGAATGGTTTGTTCTTCCTTTTGCAAATCCTCCCTGGAGCCATTTGCTTGCGCTTGCACATTTGCATTTGCAAAAACCAATATCAAAACAAAAAGAATAATTTTTTTAAACATAATATTTTTTTTCGCAAATTTTTACTTCCGCCTACCCATTTTAGGCATACCCATTTTTGGGATGGCAAAAGTATATTTTACAGGCTCGTTAAATGTAAATTCCTTTATCTCCATATGAATATCCAGTTTTTGCTGCGCTACAATGGAAATAGATCTATCTAAAGGAAACTGATATTTTCCAACATTAACATGATCCGAAAAACTAATGTCACAAGTGCGATGTTGATTTACATCTGCATCATCTAATTTCAAATGCAATACTTTAGAATTATCATTATTCAAAATCACTAAATTTTTAAATAGTCTTCCCATTAAACTAACTTGAAATTTATCATTATTGGATTTATAAGATATAATACTCGTACTATCCATAAATATAGGATTCCCTAAAATCAAATCCTGGAGGGTACTAAAAGTAAATGGGATTTTTACCACCTCCTGCAGGTAGCTTATGGGCTTGCGCTCAACGCTTTTTGATTTATTTAAGGGATACAATAAAACTACACTGTCTTTTTTTATGAAGGCCTTGATTCCAATAACACCCATGGCACCTCGAATGGTAATATAAATTTGACTGTCCTTAATCATACTCACATTTGCAATATACGAATCCGCATTTTTTGCGGACTCGTATTCCACCTTAATCTTTGCATTCATTGTTTTATAATCAAGCTTAGCCAATGCAATTTTGCTCACAATATTCTTAACAATGGCCATGGAGTCCACTTTTTTTATTTCTGCGACAAATTCGCTTTTGGTGGTATCGCTTTTAGATACTGCATCTTGAATGATTTGTACTTTTTTAAATGTGGCGCAAGAAGTTGCCAACAGTAATAAAAATCCAAATAAATATTTTTGTTGCACCATGTATTCAATTATTTTTTTCCAGTATGCCCAAATCCACCTTCGCCTCTTTGCGTTTCATCTAAAGCAACAACCAGTTCCCAATCTACTTTTTCAACAGATTGAAAAACCATTTGTGCAATCCGATCGCCATCATTTATTATTTGGGACTCCTTAGATAAATTTATTAAAATTACTTTTATTTCACCTCGATAATCTGCGTCAATAGTTCCAGGGGTATTTAAACAAGTAATGCCCTGTTTAATTGCCAAGCCACTACGCGGTCTAATTTGCGCTTCCCAATTTTCAGGAATGGCTAAAAAAAGTCCAGTAGGCACCAAACATCTTTCCATGGGTGCTAACGTAATAGGCGAAGTTAAGAATGCCCGAAGATCCATACCTGACGAGCCAGTAGTTGCATAAACTGGCAAAGTATGATGACTGTTATTTACAATTTGGACTTTGTGTGGCATGTAAACAAAAGTAAGTAAAAATCAAAGGAATTAGCACTTGAAATAAGCGCAGTAAATTAGGAATATGTTAAAAATAAAAGATAGACCCAAATCTGATGGTATTTGATAAAGGATTTCTTGATAACCCGCCACCAGAAGGTACTAAATAAGAAATGTTAAACTTGTTTTGCAAATATTGAAAACTGGTACCAATGGTAAAATATTGTCCATTACTTGAAACCTGAGATTCATAGGTATATCCTGTTCTTAAGAAAAAAAGATTGTTATAATTATATTCAGCGCCAATGGAAGCCTTCAATGTTTCCCCTAAAGGTGGACCATATTGCTTTGTAAAGGAATTAAACCAACTTGATACTACGGATTGAGAAAAGTATTGATCATCGTTTCCGCCAGTCGTAAGATCTGGATATGCTGGCACCAATAATCTATTCACATCTATTCCAAATTCAAGTGAATTATCACTATCAAATTTTGTTAAATACCCCAATCCTAGGCCAAGATTAGCTGGTATGAAATACTTTTTTGTATTCTCATTGGAGTAATTTATTTTACCACCTAAATTGGACATTAATAAACCGGCATGAAATCCTTGTGCATTTTCATTTTGCTTATAAAATAAACTGATATCGCCCGCTAGCGTGTTGCCAGCTTTAAAATTAGTACTTGAATTTAATAACGCTCCCTGAACCAGTCTCGAATGAATGTATCGCAAGGTGACGCCCAAACTTAAATTCTGCGTTAATAATATACTGTACCCACCATCGAAACTAAATTCAGAAGGTTTGGTATCTAAATATTGCGTACCGTATTCATCTGAAAAAGTAATATTTCCCAAACTAAAAAATCGCAAGGAACTATTAATACTACTAAACTCATTTAATTTTTTATAATACCCCATACTTGCCAAATAAACGTCAGACAAGCCCAAATCCTTTAACCAAGGGGTATAATTAATTAAAAAACCGCTCTTATTTTCTAACATTGGTAGTTTCGCAGTATTACCAAACAAATCATTCGCCTCAGGTGACATTGCTAATGATAAATTTCCCATACCCGCCGATCTTGCATCAGGCGAAATACGCATAAAGGGCACTGCTGTATTAATTCGCTTATTATAAATTTGCGCATTCAAGCCTTGAAAAATAAAAAATAAAAGGAACAACAAAAAGAACATTTTTTTTATCCCCCGTATTTCAGATAATGCGTTTTTCATGATTTTCATTATAATAATGTAAAGATAGTTAATGAAGGTTAATATTTGAGAAACTTATTACTGAGTTGTATTTCCTGTTGGTCATCCTTGACAATTAATTTATAAAAATAAGTGCCTGCGGGTAATGATGTCACTTCCATAATATTTGAAATCACTACCCGATTAAGGGCCGGAGCCTCAAAAGTTTTGGTCAACTGCTTTATTCCTAAATTATTATATATTTCAATCGTATATAATAGCGACTTGTTTGCGCTTCCTAATTGGCTAATCTCAAAACTAAATCGGGTATTAGTTTTTACTGGATTGGGGTAATTTGTCAAGTTTTTAACGGCCAATGTTTGACTATTGGGAACAATTACATTTATCGTATCCTTATTGGAATTACCAATTAAGTCCCATGCCTTAACTATTAATTGATGCGCCCCTATACTTAAGGTGGGTAGCGCATATTTTATTTTACCGCTTTGATACGTATTAATATCTGCCGTAAAATAATTATTTAAAATAATGGGGCTTTGTGTTTCTCCATCTATCACCAACGAAATATCATGCCCCAATGAATTTCCTGAAGTTTGAATTCCAGAACTATCCCTTAGATTGATATATAAGTTTGCATTTGCATTCACCCAAGTTTTTTGTTTGTATACATTTAAGGTATCATTAATGAATATTTTTTCAAAAATAGGTCCAGTGGTATCCGTTGAAATATTTTCAGAAAAGTCATTTACAAACAAACTATCATTTACACCAATAGCGTCTGCATTTCCTATAGCATTGGTTGCATAAAATTGCATTCTTAATGCGCCTTGATTAATTGACACCTCCTTGGGTAAAATAAAATCAAAACTAAATACCCCTTTGTTTACAATTGCGTTTCCCTTAAATAAAATATTATCTTGCGTAGTTACATTTACGGGTATACTTGATGAAATATTGCCCAAAGTTTTTTGCTTTTTGGGAATATCAAAAAGTGTAAACTCCATAAGCCCATCAAAATTATTCAGAAGGTTCCCATTGGCTTTAATTGTTCCGGCTACCTGATACTTGCCGCCTGCTTTTAAAGTATCCTTCCCTTTGAATATTTTTTGATTAATGCGTTCAATATTTACCTCATACCTTGGTTTGGCTAATTGCATTGCAGGATCACCCATTAAATTAAACTTAAAGGCATTGGTATAATCACTGCCTTTTTTCCAATAGTTTGATTTTGCATTTTCCAAAGCAGCACCGACACTTTTATAATTGTCATTTTTATCCGGAACTAATAACTGTTTCACAAATTCATCATTAATTTCTTTGTTATTAAATGCAAAAACCAATCTACTTGCAGCGACCAACCCGATGATTCCTTTTTCGTTTTTGACGAATGCATCAAAACCAATAGGCGAAATTTGCGGTTGATCAAATGGCGCAAAATCACAACTGGCCGTAATCATCAAAGGAAGTTTACCCGCATTATCCCATTGCATTATTTCATTTTGGGTAATCACCGCCTCCTCTGCCAATCGTGTATAATTACCATGGCCTGTATAATTCAAAATCAAAGTTCCATTATTCACCATTTGCTTGATCATATTATTCGCAAGCGGATAAGTATTTCCTGCGGAAGAATTAATCGCCGGATACAAATCCAGGTATATTTTTTTTTGATTCCATTTGGGTTGATTTAATTTCAAACCTGCGGAAATTTCTTCAGCATGTAGCAAATGCAAATTGTAATCACCATCATCTGCTATCCAAGTTATTTGATTCCGCCAAGCACCTAAATTCTTTTCATTTTGGTATTGTATCAATTTCTTAACGGCCCCATCTGCTTCTAATGCATTTTTGACTGGTATCCGACCCACTGACAATGCCAAATCTTGAATGCCTTGTGGGAAATTAATATCTTCTCCGTCTTTTAATATGGCATAAAAATCATCGGTCGTATAACTTGATAAAATAGAACCTGAACTTACACTTTCATAACTAGGAATTTGTGTTTGGTTATCTATTTTTTTATAATCAAAATTTCCAACACCTAATAACAATAAATATTTTGGGATGGTTGTATTATTTTTCTTCGCCTTATCATAAATATATTTGACATAATTCCTGATACCAATGGGGCTCGGCTGACCTCCAGAAAACTCATTGAATACACGCGAAGTAGTGGTTACAAAAGTTTTCAAGCCGTGATTCGCCGCATGAAACTTGGCCAAACTATCTGCAGCTTTTAAATAATTAGAAGCTGTTATAATAATATAATCTGCGGCTGGGGTATTTAATAAACTCGGATAATCAATGTTTAACACTTCCACCAAAGCAGGGGTTTCATATGCTAATTTATTGACGCTAAAAAACTCACGCAAGGAATCCCCAGTTTGAATAAAGGTGCCAAACCCATTTTGAAAATTATTTATCATCTCCACCGGATTTTCCGGCTGGGTCACCTCCCAAATTTTGGTGGACGCATCCGCATCTTTTATTTGATATTGAACAATTTTTCCATTACCTACCAAACTGCTATTTCGGAATCCGACAGACTTTGCTCCGCCATAAAAACCTATTTTTCTTTTAGCCTGCAGCGTGATATAATTAATCCAACCCGTACTATTTGTATTTGCACTTGAATAGCCAACGCCTATGTTTGCAGCTATTAAATTTGTATTTATCAAATTATTAGACAACGAAATCCGAAAGGTATCCATAACCAAATTCGCAGCATCATCATATATATAACCCGAAATGGGCGCAACCGTTGTTGTTCTTAATTTTTGATCATTCAAGGTCAACTCAAAATTTGCAGAAGTTCCCGTACTTGCTGCTGCATAATTCAATTTAAAAATTAAATCGTTGGGGCTAACCAAGCCTTCCAAATTTATGGGGGTTGAAATTTTTACTTGCTTCCCAATACCCAAGCCCATGGCTGGCCCCAACCAAAGCTGGCCACTATTTAAAATATTGATTGTATCTTTTTCAATTACCCATCTGTCATCAAAAATATCCGTAGTTACGTTCGCAATTAAATTTGAATTTAGCTTTTGTATTCTTTTGCCATCTTTACCCAATGAAATAAAATAATACACCGAATCCCCATGTAAATTTTTACTATGCTCAAATAATTGGGACACCCCATTCCATTTCCATTGAATATTCCCTTGGCTATAAAATAAAAAATAATCCTGATTATCAAATTGACCATCTCCCCCATCCTGTACTTCAATAGCATTTTCGTTTAAGCCAACCCCCATATTTGCACTTATTTTTTCAACTAAATTGGCCGTATTTAAATTAAATAATTGTAGCTGCGAACTCGCAATTGGTAGCGTTAAACCCCAGGACTTAAGTTGACTCCCAGTGACCTGATAAAATCCCTGTTTTGACACGGCAATTTTAACCCATTTCCCTTGCGAAAATGGCACAGATTGTGCGCTAATATTGAATGAAAAAAATAGCGAACTGAATAAAATGTATAATACACCCCTTCTCATAGGCTAAAATTAAGCTTTTACTAACATAAGATTCTAAATACATATGTATAAAATGAGCAAAAACTAGTTATATTCGCTGTATATTTTATCACTAATTTGACCCCACAATTACTATGAATTTTATAAATAGTATTTTATTGTTTTTCGCAATGTTATTAATTAGTCCAGTACTATTTAATTCAAGTGAAAATAAAACATTCAAAACAGTGTCTAATAGCATGCTTATTGATGCTAAAAATGACCCTTACGAAGGTATGACGCGCATTCAAGGTGGTACATTTGCCATGGGTGTAAACCAAGAAGATGTGATTGGAGATTGGAACAACCGTTTAAGAAGAGTGACCGTTAGTTCATTTTACCTTGACCAAAAAGAAGTAAGCAATAAAAATTATAAAGAATATTTGCATTGGCTTGAAAAGGTTTATTTACCTACAAACCAAGACTCAATAGTAAATATAGCTAGACCTGATACATTAGTTTGGCGTAGCGAGCTTGCCTATAATGAGCCCATGGTGGAAGCCTATTTCAGACACCCTTCTTTTAATGATTATCCTGTCGTTGGAATATCTTGGAATCAAGCAAATGAATATTGCAAATGGAGAACAGATAGGGCCAACGAAAAACTGTTGACTAAATTAGGATACATTGATGCAAAGAATGAAGCGAACAAACCAGTAGGTGCAAATAACTTTAACAAAGAAGCTTATTTAACTGACGAATACAACGCTGCACCCAATAATAAAATTGCAAATAAAAAAGCAAAGAAAGGCGAAGATGCCCCTAAATTAAAAATCAGCTTTGAAGATGGTGTGATGACTGCAGATTATCGCTTACCCACAGAAGCAGAATGGGAATATGCTGCAAAAACAACATTAGTAAGTGGCACATCGACAGAAGCTTTAAAAAATGGCGGGAATGCGAAAAATAAAAATGCGCAACTTACTTCTTCTGATTTGCCTTTTCCTTGGAGTGGTAGTGGAAATAACAATTTAAGAGATGCTAAAAAAGGTAAAACACAAGGATTGTTTTTAGCCAATTTCAAAAACGGAAGTGGTGACTATAAAGGAATGACTGGTTATATCAATGAATCAAGTGGTATGATTGATAAAGTGAGTAGTCATTTACAAAATCCAAGTTTGAAATTATATAATTTAGCAGGCAATGTGAATGAGTGGGTGGCAGATGTTTACCGCCCTATGAATACAATGGATATGGATGACTTTAATCCATTCCGTGGAAATGTATTTCAATCTAATGATACCAAATTAGCAAAAGGAAGTCGTCGTGATGCAAAGGGCAGAATCATAAAAACTGTGGAATCAGACTCGGCATTAAAATCACGTAATTATGATCATGCAGATGCAATAAATGCTTTAGATGGTGACGATGCTGATAATGCAAGTTATGAATCAGGAAGTACCACATTAATTTCAAATAAATCTAGGGTGTATAAAGGAGGTAGCTGGAAAGACCGCCCTTATTGGTTAAATCCAGGAACTAGAAGATATATGGACCAAGATAAATCAAACAACAATATTGGATTTAGATGTGCGATGTCCGCTTTTTATGAAGCGCCTCCGAAATCAAATATCTTTAGTTTTGGACGAAAAAAATAAATAACCCATGAACATACGCATTGGCTCAGGTATTGATTTTCATCAGCTTGTAGAAGGGCGTGATTTATGGATTGGAGGTATCAAAATTCCACATACAAAAGGCGCATTAGGACATAGCGATGCTGATGTTTTATTACATGCTATTTGCGACGCATTATTGGGTGCATTAAGTTTAGGTGATATAGGCACTCATTTCCCCGACAACGATAATGCATATAAAAATATTGATAGTAAAATTTTATTAAAAAGAACGTACGATTTAATTACTGCAAAGGGATATCATATTATCAATATCGATTCTTCTTTGTGTTTGGAAGCGCCAAAAATAAAACCACATGTACAAGCGATGCAAACATGTATTGCCGAAATTTTAAATATTGCTATTGATGCTATTTCTATTAAAGCGACTACCACTGAAAAAATGGGATTTGTCGGAAGAGAAGAAGGTTTAGTAGCCTATGCCACATGTTTATTAGCGACTAAATAGTTTTATGCAATTACCATCTATTGCTTTTTTATACGAAATTTTCAAAAAAAGTTCGAGTATTCAAACGGATACACGAAAATTAAAATTAGGCGATATTTATTTCGCATTAAAAGGCCCAAATTTTAATGGTAATCTTTTTGCATTAGCGGCACTAGAAGCTGGTGCATCATTTGCGGTTGTAGATGAAGTAATCCCTTATAGCGAAGCCATTGATGATCGTATTTTACAAGTAACAGATGTACTCACTACTTTACAAGATTTAGCAAAACACCACAGACAACAATTTGATATTCCATTCATCGCAATTACAGGCAGTAATGGAAAAACGACCACCAAGGAATTAATAGCTGCAGTACTAAGCACGCATTTCAAAACATACACGACCGTTGGGAATTTAAATAATCATATAGGTGTTCCACTCACACTATTAAGTGTACAAGCTGATGCGCAAATGGCGGTGATTGAAATGGGTGCGAACCATTTGAATGAGATAGGAAGTTATTGCCAATACGCAATGCCCAACTATGGGATGATTACCAATTGCGGTAAAGCACATTTGGAAGGATTTGGTTCCGAGGAAGGTGTAAAAAAGGGCAAGGGTGAATTATATGATTACCTTAAAATAAATAAGGGGACGGTATTTGTGATGAAGGATTATGATTATTTAAATACAATGAGTTCAGGTATTGAAAATATAATTACATACGGAAATACGCTTGGAGCATTACAAGGCCAACCGCAAACCATTAATGGATTATTGCAAGTAGTTTTCACCAAAGGAACCTTGCTTGACAAAATACAAACACAATTAGTAGGCGACTATAATCTACCCAATGTATTAGCCGCAGTATGCATTGGACAGTATTTTAAAGTACCCATTGAAAAAATAAAAAGTGCTATTGAAAATTATGCACCTTCCAATAGTCGCTCCCAATTAACCAGTTGGAAAAACAATCAAATAATTTTGGATGCTTATAACGCCAATCCAAGTAGCATGAAAGTTGCGGTTGATAATTTTGCAAAGTTAGCCGCTGAAAATAAAATTATTTGCCTGGGCGGAATGAAGGAATTAGGCGAAGCTACATTTAACGAACATCAAGCTTTGGTCGAACAACTACAACAAACTTCTTGGACAAAAGTGGTTTTGGTAGGTAATGAATTCAAAGATTGCACGCACCATTATGATTTTTTTGAGACCGTGGTGGCTGCTAAAAAATGGCTGAACGATCAAAATTTTGTCCAACACACCATCTTAATCAAAGGTTCCAGGGGTATTCAAATGGAACAACTGATTGCTGAGTAATCACGCACATTTGAACAATGCGCAATAAATCGATATCTTTGCGCCATGAAAAACACCTACCTCTGGAGTACCTTGACTAATAAATGTCCTAGATGTAGACAAGGTGACTTGTTTGTTTCCAAAAATCCTTATCGACTTTCCGAGATCACTACAATGAACGAGCACTGTCCTATTTGCAATCAAGCCACAGAAATTGAGGTGGGATTTTATTACGGTACTGGCTATGTTAGTTATGCATTAACAGTAGCCTACTTCGTATCCACTTTTGTTGCATGGAAGGTATTATTTGGAATGAGTTTTGATTTAGATGACAATCGGATTTTTTACTGGATGGGAACCGCTATTTTAACACTATTCATGATACAGCCAATTTTAATGCGCTTATCTCGCTCTATCTGGTTGGGCTGGTTTGTTTCTTTTAATAAAAACTGGAAAAATAGTCCATTAGAATACAATGAACGAATGATTGAAACAAAAAAGGAGCATTAAATTTATCTACGAAACCCTAATAATCACAAAGGGTTTCAGTAACTTCGCTTCCCAAAAAGAGAGGTGTCCGAGTGGTTTAAGGAGCACGCTTGGAAAGCGTGTATACGGCAACGTATCGGGGG
>Ga0209596_1001532_pt1 | contig 19768 bp, 28 predicted proteins | sample M_130807_MF_Meta_FD_187314 | JGI IMG/M metagenome (GOLD analysis project Ga0209596, IMG submission 187314) | Freshwater microbial communities from Lake Montjoie, Canada to study carbon cycling - M_130807_MF_MetaG (SPAdes) (version 2) | ecosystem: Environmental > Aquatic > Freshwater > Lake...
CCTGTGGATGCGGGGATATTTCCACCGATACCACCGTCTAAAACCACATCAGCGTTCATATATTTGGATGCAACGAAACCTAACTCAGCCATCTTGGATGAGCCTGGGAAACGCTGAATGTTTTGCAAGCTACTCATAAAGAAGCCCCACAAGTTGTTGTCCAACAAAATCAAGTCAACTACGTCTGATCCGCGACTTGTCTTGGCATACAAACGGTTAAAGCCCGTCTGAATGTTAGAACTAGAAGCAGAAACGCCTAAGTCGGTTGAAAAGTCAAATGTTTGGTTTTGCCAGAATGACCATGTAGCACGATCAATACCACCGACCACGCCTGTGGATGGGGAAGCAACAACCATAGCTTGTAGACCCGTGATTTGCTTACCATTGTTGCTTGTTCCGTCAGAGTAAATACCCGTAGAGATCAAGTTTTCAATAGAAGCCTCTGCTACGTCTAAACGTGCGTCAAACAAATCAATGATCTGTTCTTCGCCGCTATTTTGTAGCATCTCAAGTCCGTTAATGGTGACTGCAACCGCCGCTTGTTTAATCGGGAACTGAGCCGCACTAATCACATCTGCGGGAGATATGTTTAGAACTTCAGCACCTGAATAATACATAGCGGTTGAATTGGCTTGGAATGACAACTCTTGAAGAATTGTTGATCCACCCGTGAAAGGCTTGTAACGGCCTTTCTCTCTCAGACGAGTTAACAACGCATTGTTTTTGGTCACGTTATCGGCAACGATGCCCGAACGTGATTCAATGGTTGTCGCTAAAACGTCTGAGTAATTACTATTGGCGTATGCCATAAGAATTCCCCTTTTTTAAAAGTTTGACCGTAAGGCATTTGCAATGATAGCCCGACGATCCGTTTGGTTAGCGGTGTTCATGCTTGGCGCGGGTGCGCCACGAACTTGAACTGCCGCCGCTTTTGCTCTCTGCGCTTGATTCTGTGTTTGCATGGATTGTTGCTGTTGAGCAAATATCGATTGTGCAATCTGTGGATCAAGTTTGATAGCGGTGTCGTATGCCTTCTGCAATTTCTCGCGTTCTGACATATTTGAGGTGTCACCTAAGATGTTTGGTGCTTGGAGAAGCTGCAACATCCTGTCTTGGACTGCCTCGAAATGAGCGTTCGCGGGGTCAGCCGCAAACTGTTGAATGACCGAGAGTGCCCGACCTTCATTTTGCTTTTGCGCTTCGTACTGTTGCTGAGTGATGTGCTGAGTCAACTGTTGTACTTGTTGCGCGAGTTGATTGTAATGATTATCTTGTGGTTGTGGGGCTTCGTTGTTAAAGTACGCCGAAACCTGATCTAACGGAATCTGAAATTGTTGAATCATTTGCGCCACCGCTTGAGATTTCTGTTGCGGTGTGCCTGTACGAAGTAACGCTGCCGTCTGAAGCAATGGCCCAATTGCCGTTGCAGGAGTAGCGTTCTCGTTTTTTAAAATCCATTCGTAAGGTGCAAATTGCTCAGTAATTGCTTTTGCGTCCGCGTCTCTTTGTTTGTAAGAGTTAATCCCACGCTCAAAGTCTGCCTCTCGTTGGGCAATGGCTTGGCGTAACTCAGGTGGTGCTTTCTCCCAATGTGCTTTCATCTCTAATTTAAGAGATTTGGGCATATCAACCGCTTGGGTTGGTTCTACTTTTGAATCTTTAGGGGTTGGAAACTTAGCGGCTCGTTGTTCCCGCTTTTGTGGCTTAACTTCGTCTTTAGAATCTTTGTTTGCCAATGCCTCTCGTATCGTGTCGGCACGGGTCTTGGGTTCTTCTGTCGGTTTTTCAACCGCTTCTGTTGGTGTTTCAACCGTCTCAGAAGTTTGTGTATCAAGGGGCAGGGATTCTTGCGTGTCGGGTGCGACAACTTCATTTTCCATTTATCTCATCCTTTTCATTTGGTCTAATGTCATCTTAATCATCTCTTTACGCTCAGGCATTGGGCGGTTGTGTAACCGATTAGCCATCTCCACGTTCAAATTGCTCATCTTGGTCGGGTTGATAGGTGCGCCTGGGCGGTCAAATTCTTGCGTAACCGCTACTTGCCCCCTCAATCGGTCAATATGTGCAGATTTCTTCTTGTTCCATTGTTCTTGAGCATACTTAACATCGGAATGACCCATCTCAATTGAATCTGTTTTCTTCAAATGTTCACGCCATTGCGCTCTGCCCTCAATCATTACACCGTCAGGGCTTCTAAACGGCTCTATGTCGCCACGAATCATGTACTCTGATGCCTCACCCCTACCATTGCGCTCGTAAGGTTCTGAGCCGTCTGATGGGAATATCCAAGTTGTTCTCAAATTAACTCCAAAATCATTGCAATGTCTTGTTCATCTTGTTGAAATTTAACCTTGCGATCAATTTCCTTAATCTTAAGCATTAACGCATCATAATCAATAACCGTTTGGCTTGCAACATCTATTGTTTGAATGGGTGCGCTTGTAATTTCTTCCCTTGATTCGGGTGGTAATCCAAACAACGCTTCTTTTAACTTTTCCTTACGTTGTGCCTCAAAACTTAATTCTTCGTCCCATTTCTTTTTACGCCCTTTTTCGTCAAATCCAAAGTGACCGCCAATAACCGCCTCAGTAATGGGCGTGATGGTGCTTTCTATTGTCGCAAAGGGTAATTCTGCAAATGCACCGTATCCAAACATTTAAACGTCCGTTGCGCCAGCGTATTCTGTCAGCGTCTTTAAAGATGTGTAGATTGCAGGAATCAAATCACCTTTCAAATCGTCAATTCCAATGTAATGAGCATTTTCTTTGATGGTCTGATGGTTAGCCTGACGACTCTCTGCGTTGTAGTGGATAGCCACTTGTACTTGGATTTGGTCTTTAGTCCCGTAGAAGTTAGTGATGCGAGCATAAGCCTCGGCACAAGTCTGACCTGTGGTTGGGTTGATTACATTTGTTAGTTTTAAAGCCATTGTTTACTCCTAGAATGTCATTTCTGTTGTACGAATCTGTGCGACCCATCTAATTGTTACCGCCGCCGCACCAGTTACAGTTATTTTTAACGCCGCATTGGTAGTGTCTGCCGTTACCGCTACCGACCATGTTGATGCGCCCGCATCGCCATATAAAGATGTTACTGTAGGAGTGCCTACCAATGCCGTAGATGCCGCAGTTGTGGCTCGTTTGATAACACCTTCAATAGACCAACCTTTTGTATCTCCAGCCGCAGTAACTCCAGCAATTACTTCACCTTTAAAAAAGTAAGCTGAATTTATAGGTAAAGCTATTTGATTTGTGGCGGCGGCGGCTACATTATTTGAAGTAATAACTGTGGCAGTAGCATCTGTTGTTTCTCTACCAAGAACTAGTAATGCGGTTTGAGAATTTCCTTGTACAGACGCAATTTGTGCGTTGCCACCAGCAGTAACAGTGTTTCCTATTATACTTCTTGTTGTTGCATATGTACCACCATAAACAGAAGTACTATTATTATTTGATAAATTATTAGACCCAGCTAAAATTGATGCATACAACCCACTTGCAGTATTAAGAACCCCTGCACCTACAAAGGAACCAATTCCACTTGCAGTATTGCCAAAAACGGTAGTTGATGAATTAAAACCACCACCCACAACAACAGAGCCAATACCTGATGCTACGTTTTTACTTCCACCACCAACAACACTCCAATCTCCCGATGCAGTATTTCTATTAGCCGCAGTACCCGCATCACCACCACCACCAATAAAACTGTAAGCACCAGTAGCTTGGTTGTTGCCACCACCGACTACTATGCCGTGAGGGGTGTAGAAACTGAGTGTGCTTGTAGATGAACCTGATGCGGCTTGACTTAATGTTAGCGATGTTCCTGATATTGCGGCAACATAAGTTGCTGGAAATGTTGTAATGCTTGTGCCAGTAATTAATTGACCAACTTTAATTGAAGCATTTGAACCAGACAAAGTAACAGCAGTTGTGCTGTTCATAGTGCCTGATTGCGTAGTTACTGCCGCAGTTGCAGTTCCACTATTTGTGTATCCAGTGCCAATAAAAGAAAAATATCCCGATGCTTGATTTGTATACCCTCCACAAACGACACCACCATAACCAGCCGCACCATTAGATATTCCTCCTAAAATTGAAGCATAAGCCTGAGTTGCCGCATTACCAGTTCCTCCAGCAACAGTGGCAACAGTTCCACTTGCAGTATTATTTATACCCCCACCAATAGTGGTTTGAATGCCGCTGGATACTTGTGCCGCAGTAGTTCTAGAAGTCTGCCAATCGGTTGCATTAGCACCCCTAGCATTACCACCAGTAGCAGTAGAGTCTGTTTTTTGTGCTTGTAATGCACCCGTACCTAAAGGTTGAAGCACTAAAGGCGTGTTTGTTCCACCAGTAGCTTTTACTTGAGGATATGAAGCATCACCAACAATCTGAATAGATGTTGTTGACCCTGTTGCTAAACTTGCCGTGCCTGTGGATTCAAGGGTTGTGAATTTACCTGTGTTTGCGGTTGTTGTGCCAATTGTTGCGTTATCTATTGTGCCACCCGTAACCGCCACGCTTGGGATTGTTACCGCACCCGTAGTTTGAATTGTCATTGCGTCCGATGTGTTGACCGCACCGTTAACAATAAAACTAATCTTTTGACTATCCCATGATCCAAGAACTAAAGGCCCACCAAAGGATTCCACAAAACTTGCCAATGGCGTGGAAAACCCATTATTAGGATACCCCGCCGCTGTATAACTGTAATTTGCGTTATTTATTCCAAGCTCGCCATAAGCCGTATGACCACCGTCATTGACCGCATAAGACGCATAACTTGTGTTGCTTGCACTTGTGTTTTGCAGGCTTGTGTATAAATATAACGGCTCACTTGCCGTAAACCCCGCTATAACGCCCGTATCCGTGTGCGCCGTAGCATCGCCAACATTTAACGATCCAACATTGGTTGTGCCCGATGTGTAAGGAATTAATACTCTGTTGTTAGCATCCCCGTTAACCGACTTTTCAGACGGGTAAGTTACAAATACATCTTTTGACCCTGCGCTAAAGTTAACCTTTGATGTGCCGTTAGATGACGCATAAACCGTGTCTCGGCTTAGTGTTCCACCGTAATATGTCCCAATGCCAACTTCCCATTCCGTCCCACGGTTAATTGTGTAATACGTTGTGTTGTTGTTGCCAATGACGCTAAACGACTGAAATCCTTGAACCGCACCACCCAAAGTGATTGTGCCCGTTCCTGTAGTCTGAGTTGTCTCCCGAACCCTATCGGCTAAGACTAAACTCATTGGATTGTCTCCACCCCAATCACCATGCCGTCTGCGCCTCTAACCACTTTTTTGGGTGCGCCTAACTTTTTAATTGCTTCGCCAATGTTTGTCATGGTTTGACCGTGCATATTTGCCATTTGGTCGTGCATCATGGCCATTTTGTCCATTGCTTGCAATATAGGTGCGCCCAACTCGTTTGTGATTTGAGCTGCTGCCGCTTCTACCACGGGCAAATCAACGCCTGGGTTGCTTCCAATTCGAGCCACCATAATCTTGGTTGCAGCATCCAACTCAGCTTTCCAACGCTCGTATTCCTCACGCCCTTGCATTTCACGCGCTTTAATTTGCATCTCTTGGTTGGCCATTTGTTGTGCAAATTGCTCCTTCATTTGCTCAATCTGCATATCCGATTGTGCTTTAGCCTGTTGCATTTGCATTTCTAACTGTGCCTTGGCTTGCTCAAATTGACCTTGTGCTTGCATCTTCATCTGCTCAGTTTGTGCGCTTGCCTGTAAACGGGCTTGTTCGGTCTGTTGTTCAACTTGCATACGCATCTGCTCGGCTTGTTGTTCTGCTTGGAGCTTCATCATCTCAGGATTTTGCGGTGGCTGCTGTTTAGCCATCTGCGCTTTTTCTTCCAACGATTTCATTGCTTTTTCAATTGCGCTCTCCAACCCTCTGCCTGCTCTAAATCTGCGTACCAAAAATAACAACATCTCGGACACCATTGGCAATGTCTCAGGTGCTTGTGACACCATTGGGATGGCTTCACGCAAAAATGCTCCAATTCCCGCAATGGCTTCTTGTGCATTTTGTTTTTCAGCCTGCTCATCTATTTGCGCTAATGAGTCTGCCTCAACTTGAATGTGGAAATCTCGAATCGTGCTGTTTGAGAGCATCTGAATCGCTGCTTGCAACATCTGCGGGTCTTGGCCATCAGGAGTGTTCATCACACCCGACATCTCCACAATCAACTCAGGTGGATAAAACTTACATACGATTTGCGCCTTCATTCTAAATAAATCAGTTGCAAAACGCGCTACATCGCCCTGAGAGGCGCGTAATCTAAGTGACCCAAAGTTAGCCTTTAACTGTTGTGCGCCAAGCGTTTCCTGAGCATTAGAAGAACCCCGTAGGATGTCCGATATGCCCATGATTTCGTAAATACTTTGCTTGACAACTTCCCTCGATGCGTAAAGCTGTTGTAAGGTCTTGATGATGGCACTTGTGTCCATCATGTCTATTGCGCCTTTTAAACCGCCCTTCTCGCTCATTGCCGCCCACGAAGTTACGGGGAATAACTTGTTGTCCACTCCCTCGCTAAACATTCGCCCAAGTTCTTTAAACTCAGCATTGAAAACGCCTACCGCTTTGCAGGCTTTTACCAATAGGTAAATGCGTTGCGTCAAATTGTCTAATTCTTGCGCTTGGTCTTCGTACTCACAATAATCGGGCACGGGTATCAACGAGCCGTTTGTTGTGGTCGCTAATAATGGTTTGGGACAAGGGAAAAACTCCTCTAATTCCAATGGATCGTCACGCTCATCAAGTGCTTGTGGATAACCCTTGGCAATCCAACACACCTTCTTAGTGCGCTTATTCCATATTTCCGCAACCTTGGCTTTCTTGCCGTATGCGGATTTTGCCGTCATTGGATTCTTTGAATCCACATCGTCGGCTTGGGCTTGCATGGGGACGTTCTTAAACACATCACCAAATCGCTCAATACCCTCGTCCTTGGTCATGTAGACCCACCGCGCTACCCACCATACTTCTTCCCAATGTCGGGCGGGTGAGTGGATAAAGTCTTGCCAATAAACGTAATCCACGGGACTATGCGCTGAGTCAACACGCTCGATTTCCTCAACATCCGTGATCTGTGCGCCTTCTTCCGTGCCTTCCATTGTCGGCATTGCGGGTTCGGGTGCTTCGCTAACAATTACGGGTTCATATCTCAACCACGCCGTACCGCGACCAGGCAACAATCTATCCTCTACGACCCCACGCATAGCACCGTCAAAGTCGCTGAATTGCGTCACCTCGTACTCAACCACTCGCTCAAGCATCGTACACGCCAAACGACCCACGGGGTCTTGATCCATGTATCTACGGGATACTTCGGGCTTGGCTTGTCTGCCGTAAAGAGCAGGAAACAACACGCTAATGTTTGACCAAAGGATGTTAAATTTCATCCTCGGCATCTCTATTGCATCCCGTTCATCCCGATAACGACGTACTACTTTTTGCCCACGCTTTTCCCATTTGTCAAAGACTTTGGTCGCGTGTTCAATTTGGTCGTGCCAATATGGGCCTGGGTCGTCGCCCTCATAAGCACTTGTATCTTCGTAAGCCATTAATTACCCGCAGCAAAGAAGAACGTCACATCAAGCCCTGTACCCGCAATCGTTGCGTATAAACTTGAGCCAATGTTGGCAGGGAAACGGTGAAACCCAATGGCGGGAGTAATTGTTCCGCACAGAACCGTACCGCCACTCCCACCATCACGAAGCACCAAAGTGCCTGCGGTTGTGTTGTTCACATAGAACCCAATAAGTTGGCAAGGGCCTGTGCTTACTGCGCCCGTTGCTGTGATGTTCTTAGCACCACCGACTTCTGCTACTGGTTGGCTCATATACGTTCCTCTTTATGTGTCTGTTCAAAATCCCAAAGTTCATCCAAAGTGATTGTCTGCAATGTCTTACCTTTTGGTGGTGGCTCGTCTGCTTTGTTCTCTCGATAAGCAACCGCCATCATCCGAAAAGCGTCCGCAGGGTGTGAACACCAATCATGCCTCGGAGTCTGACGAAATGATTTCTTGTCCTCGTCGTACTCTCGTTGATACTGTCTGAGTGCCTCTAATCCCTCATCACAAATGGGATCAAAATAGCACTTAGGTAGAATCATTCTAACCGCTTGGATGCCATCTTGCACACCAATTTCGGGCACTATTGATAATTTATTCATGCCACCTAAATGTACCGCCAATTGCTCAACAATGCTCTTTCCACCGCTTGCTAATGTTTTGGCCCTTGCATCATGCGGTAGGTAATGCTTGGTGTAACGATAACCCTTATCAATCACTACCTTGGCTATTTCCTCGATGGATGCGCCTGAGACGGCATAGTAATCAAGAACGTGTATCTCATTTCTGACCACCTGATAGAACCAAATCGCGGTATCGTCTCGGTAACCCAAGTCCCATGCCGTGTGTACATCTGCGTCGGGGTCAAACTTTAAATCCCGTATGCGCCCCTCATCTTGCGCCAGCCTCATTTCCTGCCCATAGTAAGCCCCCATGATGGCGGCATCGAATGAACACTCGAATTCAGAATCGTATTGGTCGGTGCTTAATTGATCACGCGCCGCCTTCAACTCCGATTCAGGCAATATCTTGCTTACGCTTGCGGGTAATCTTAGAAGAAACCAATCAGGCGTTGTCTGACTAACCTTGTAAACCGCATGAAAGTTGTTGCGCCCCTTCGGAGTGCCCCCAAAGACGCACCACCCCATCGTGCTAGATAACGTAGGTCTAATGACTGAGCCGTACACGCTTGGCTTGTAATCAGCGTATTCATCCAAGTACACCCCATTAAATCCCAAGCCACGGATAGCATTGGCATTATCCGCACCAAACAATGTAATCTTTGCCCCGTTGATCAACTCAACCATCAACTCCGATTCGTTGGTCGATTTGGTCACATTTGCGCTGTAAAATTTTAAATAATCCCATGCCACGGCTTTAGCTTGGCTACGGTAAGGGGCAACGTAAGCATAATTTGACCCACGCCCACCTTTCAATAATGCTCGTTTGATCAAGTCATTGATTGCGCTAACCGTTTTCCCTGCCCGACGATGACAAACCAAAACCGCCCATCGCTCCGTCCTTTGATGGAACGGCATAAACGCACTCCTTGGCGCGTAAGGAATAATTATTTCTCGTTTGCCCATTTAATTACCATCTCTATTGCCCCTTGGTCAGCACCCGTTAACTCAGTCCTTGCTAACTTAGGTACATGGTACTCAACTACGCTTTGAAACATTTCAAACGCTTTAGCAGGGTTTGGCTTTATATCGTGCTTAGGATCGCCTTGAGCAACGCTTGTCAGCCAGTACTCTAGTCGGTGTGCATTGTTGTCAACAAACATCGCTATGGCCTCTCTAGCCTCTTGTGTGACCTTATTTGGCGCACCCTTCTTGCGTCCTGCTCGGTTTAAGTTTTTCTCTACAATTTTCGACACTTTATTCATTTTGTTAATGCTTTAGATAACTGTTTTTGGCTTTACCTTTGCCATTAAATCGTTTATTTTGCTAATCGCAAAATCAGTATCATGTCCACCATCTTTAAACATATCTAAATCAAAGTTTGGATCAGGTTTTGGATTTGTAAAAATTTGTCTATTTTGATGAGGTAAGTCTGTTGAATGATCTGAGAATCTGAATTGCATTGGATAATCAAAATCACCTTTGCCAGTTTGAATTTCTAAATATGCGCTATTGGTTGTTTTGGATTTATTTATTGTGTAGGGTACGTTTAACTTATCCAAATATGCGGCTACTTCTTTTGCTTTGCCATAAGGAGTTGTATTTTTAAAGCCTGTAAATTGTGATGTGTTTGATGCAATGCCTTTACCAACATCCTTAATACTCATTCCAACAGGCAAACCCTCAGTGGCTTTAATTGCCTTACCTGCCAACTTAGCGGTCGCTGGTGTCATGTACCCGCCCAGTTCTTCCATTCCTGCCGTTTCTGGTCTCGGTACGGTTGCCCTTGGCATCATGCCCAAAATGTCTGTGGTGGTCGGTAATACTGGTGTAGGGTTTACGTTAACACCGCCTGCGCCATATAACTTATTAATGCCCATTCGACCAAGGGATTCAAGGTCGCCGCCTGCACCAATTACTGATGCCACACCGCCCCGACCCAATGATTCCAAATTACTACCAACCGCTTGACCGTAACCTTTAAGCAAGCCAAGCAAGTCGCCAGCACTAGCCGTTTTGCCGTTTTTCAGCGTAAGCAATGTATCGGGCGTGATCGGGCCAGTGTCCTGACCATACCCACCACCCAGTGCCGCAGCTAAGTCACGGTAGTCAGCCATTATTTTCTCGCTAAGGCTTTTGCCAGCGCCATCTTTTTGTCAGCCGCCGCATAGTCTTGGGCTACCTTTTGGGGAATCCCTGCTTCCTTGGCAAATTTGGGGTTGTGTGCAGCAGCTCGCATAAAGTCCGCTTGCTTTTTTGATGTACTAGGCAAGTTCCTTCTCCTTTATGTTTACCAATCCGTCCAACATTCGGTTTTTGGTATTAAACCATTGTTGAGCATAATCGCAATACTTGTAATGTACAAATTCGGGTATCCCAAGCGTGTAATGCGCTATCTTGGCATTTGGGTTGTCTTGCTCGCCCACCAATACATTCCATTCCTTTGGCAAGTCCCCAATTAATTTGTCAGGCAACCAATTAAATCGGTGTAATTCTGAACCTGCATGATCGTCCACATAATCAGGTGTTAGGCATCGGTTTGCAGGATGCTCGCAATTCCACAATATCATGCTCGACCAATTCTTTCTTGGGTAATCCTCGTTCTTGGCTTCCATTTTAGTACCAATGTACTTCTTTTTGTGCTTGGTCTTGTATTCATGTTTGACAACTTGCACCGCTTTGGTCGGGTCAAATAGCTTGTGTAACTCGACAATGTTTGTCAGCATCAGCATATCGCTTGCGTCCATAAATATTGCCCGACCCTTAAATCCTGTGAAATATGGTACTAAAAACCGTTGATAAATAAAAGCATTTGTTCCGTCCCTTTGCTTTCCGTAGAACGGGGTAATCGCTACGGGTTCAGTCGTGTGTTCAATCACACTTTGGCAAAATACATGGTATCCCACGCTTTCCCGTGGGTCGTATCCTGCAAATATGCGAATCATTTTAAACTTAACCTATAAAGCGTCGAGTCAATCAATTGCGCTATCTCATCAATAATGTTTTGAAGCTGAGTCTCATCAGGCATTGATTTTCTGTTCTTATCCACAAAATTTCTCATGTCCGTTATGTATTTAATGGGGTCTTTGGCGTTATGAAAAGTCTCAGGATAGTTCTTAATCCGAGTTGCGTAGCACCCTTGGTATGCTTCAGCAAAATTGTCCACCAAATCAATAATCTCAGGGTAATATTTTCCCAATGCTTTATGTACGGCAAAATCCGTTGTCTGTAAGTGCATAAAATGGGTAACCGTTCCCGAATGTAATAGCGTGGCTACAAAGTCCGCTATGTCGTCATTGTTGTAAGCCATAATTTCCCCTTTCAAGTAATTGTAATGTTTGGCACGGGGATGTCAATTGGCCATTGGTTATTTAACCTAAGTATGTGAACCGTCCTCAAATGCGCTTTCTCCCACAACTCCCGTCTTTGCACCTTGGTTAACTTGTTCCCCGCATCGATGTCGTGGTGGCACGTTTGGCACAGAGCTGCAATGTATTCGTCCGATGCCTTGATTCCACGCCCCTTGCCCCCATGCCAATTGCTATGCGCCGCTTGGGTCGGTGTTGCTCCGCAGTTTTGGCAGCTCAACTCCATTATCAATTTCAGCAACTTCGGGCTTCGGTAATATTTCTGCTTCAAGTATTGCATAAGTATATTCTGCCTCTAACGCTCGGTGTAACCATGATGTTTGACCCGTCTCAAGGTATTGGCTTTTTAGGTAATTTATTCTTTTTAGGTTCATCTTGTTCAATTATTGTTTCAATTGTAGAAAATCGATGTTGATTGGCACACTCTAAACGCCGTCGCCGTGTGTTTTGTGTTGAGGTTCTAGTTTCTTTGACAATACACCATGTCCCACATTCGGGACATTTCATTGGTGCGCCTTGTCTTGCATCCTATTTGTTGCCTCGCGTGTTCGCCAAATCTCAATGTCTAGCCTTGCCGCCTCAATCTCCCATTTAAGGGTTTCTTCTTTTTCAATTGCCGCAGCCAATCCCCTTAACAGTTTGGCATAAATGGGGTCTGCATATGCTTCCCTCTCTTGTGCGTTTGCCGCCTCAAAGCCCATCTTTAAGGCATCCCTCATCAGCAAGGCTTTTTGGCTTTTGCGGAATTCTTCAAGATAAACCCTTTGGGCTTTAGCTTCGCCGTAAGCTGGCGCTTTGTCTCTTATGGTTTGGGCGGCTTCTTCAGGTTTCACTTTAATATTCCAATCATGCGTAAAGCGGCGTCAGGCGTGTCAATCCTTGCCAATGTACCACCGCACCAATTTTTAAAAAAATCGGCTTGTAGGGGCGTTAAACGCTTCTTAGAGGTGCTTTTAATCTCCACCAAGAATGTGTGTCCTTTGTATCCAACCAAAAGGTCAACGGGTAGGCTGATAATCCAAACGTAAGCCCCCGCCGCCCTGAGTGCCGACACAATTTGCTCTTGGTTAGCGTCAACCTTTTTTGCGTGTCTCATGTATTTTTTCTAAAAACTGGGATTTGATACCCGTAAACAGTTGAATTTTGTCGAGTTCCTTGACACGATTCCACACATACTCTTTTGCCCCAGCGAATTGAGCCATCCAAATCAAGTGGTCTAATTGGCTCAACATCGATGTCTCCACAGAGATAAAGGGCGTAATCAACAACGCTTTTGGGGTAGTGGATGCCGCATTTGAGTCTGTCAAGGATTCGTTTTGCGTCTTCATAAGTCACTTAGGATTCTCCATGCGGTAGCTGCACACAATGGAACTTGTCCATTTCCGAGGGCTTTAATTCTGTCCACCCTTGTGGCCATCCCATTAACCACTCGACAAACATTGGACTCAATTGCCCAGAAGTTTGACTCACGCACATTTGCAGATTGACTTGCTTCCCAATCTCTATACGTCTTTGAATTGATGGGTTGCTCAAATTCCCCCTGTCCTTGGAGTCCGATACCTGTGGAGTCGGCCACTTCCTTTTCATCTCCAAATTCACCGCATCCGATAGCTTCGCCCCGAATTTCGTTCCCGTAGTTAAGCTCGTTCTGACAAATCTGTTGTTCTTCAGTTCGATCCCGTTTTGTTTTGGACTCATCCAATCCGATGACGTTGGGGTTGGCCATTTGTCTATGCGTTGTTTTAATGCTTTCCTGCTGTTGCTTCCACCATCTAATCCTGTGGTGTTGGGCGTGTGGAAGCTGTCCACGCCATTTGGCGACAATCCAAATCCTGTCCCTCTGATGCGGTGCTCCAACGTCCGCTGCTCCCAGCACTCCCCATCTCGCATCAAACCCCATTGAGGCCAAGTCTCCAAGAACTCGTCCAAGTCCCCTAGAAGTGAGCATTGGTGAGTTTTCCACGAAGACGAATCGGGGTCGTACTTCGTGAATGATGCGCGCCATTTCTCGCCACATTCCAGAGGCTTCTCCGTCAATTCCTGCCCCTTTTCCTGCTGCGCTAATGTCGGTACATGGAAAGCCTCCAGATACAACATCAACAATTCCTCTCCAAGGTTTTCCGTCAAAGGTTTGAACATCATCCCAAATCGGGAAAAGCGGGAGTATTTTGTCATTTTGTCTTGCGACAAGTACGCTTGCTGGGTAAGCTTCCCATTCGACTGCACAGACGGTTCTCCATCCGAGCAAATGTCCCCCAAGTATTCCTCCACCAGCGCCTGCGAAAAGAGCCAACTCATTCATGCCACCTTTCCTTTTAATGCTTCCCTGATTTTTGCAATCATCTCAGGATTAGTCTTTGCATTTTTAATACTCTCATCCAATGCAACCAAGGTAGGGTCACGCTCAAATTTGCTTGGCACAGTCTGATGCACCTTGTCGGCAACATTAGGCTTGACAACCCATTCAGCCTTAAACCCTGTCCAACCACGAACCAAACATTCTGTCATTGCCTGCTCTAGAGTCCAGCCTGCCTTTTCAGCCTCAGTCCTAATGCCATCAATGGCTCGTTCAGTAATCGGGGCTTTCTTGGCTTTTCTTAAAGATTTGAATTCCTGAAAAACAGAATCAGAAACACCGATAGGTGTATATATATGGTTATTGGTTATTGGTTTATGGTTATTGGTTGCTATTGGGGTAGCATTAGGGGGGCTATAACCTGCCTTTGCCCACCTTATAGCCGCACCTTTCTTTCCATCCTCAGTAAATTTACGATATTTACTAATTTCATCATCTGCTCTAGTATGAATGTATCCATTTTCTGTAGAAATAAAAAACTCATCCAATACTGTTAAAACCTCTTGTTCAAAGTCTTTCATGCCTATTTGTCTAGCAATATCTCGTTGTTTTATCGGTGATTCATGAAGATAGTAGAAATCTAACAACCTCCTGTAAGCCAAATCTTCCATTAAAGAAAGGTGGTGGGTGTGGCTTTTGTAATCGCCTATATGAAAATTATAGTAGTGCATACTAACCTTACATCATTGGTTGTCATCACGAAGGAAACATAGGCAGGTCGGTGATGAATCGACTTTTCCCCCGCTAAAGGTAGCCAGTTTCCAAACATCTTACTTCTTTTTAAACCATTCGGGTCGAAGTTTCAACAAATCATACAAACGCCCCTTGGGAACGTGTTTCCATTGATGTACGGACGCACGGGTTATTCCCAAAATTCGGGCTAGCTCACTCTGTGAGCCTGCAAGTTTGCATAATTCTTCTTTAGTCATGCGTATAGTTTACTCGACAATGGATAAAAAGCAACATTAGGGAAACTCCCTATAAAATAAATTAAATAATTGTTTGAATCCGTATAGAAACCTATACAATAACCCTTATGCCGTAGCGTTTTGCAAGCGGTCTTTTAGGAGTCAGCAATGACATTTTCTCTCAATCAAATCGTAGCAGGCCACAAGGCAGGCGTGTTTGTTGTCTTAGGTTTCCGCATTATTGGCGGTGAGCGTTGGGCGCAGCTCAAATCTTATGACCCATCTTCGGGTCGAGTTGCCAAGGGTGAATTAGCCCTTCCCTTAAATTGCCTTCGCAATTACTCTTAAACCAAAAGGGGCGCAAGCCCTTAAAAAGCACAACATGAAACACACCTACTACCCACCGATTGATGGCCCACACAAGCCACCACGCACGTTTAACCGCGCTCTTGCGGTTGTCACCATATTGGCAATTATCGTCATTATTTTAGATTTGACAGTTTGGCGGCCTTTATGAACCAAGCCGACAAAATCATTGCGGATTGCCAACAAAAAAGCAACGAATATCTTGCTCCCGAATTTAAAAACTTTTACCACATTGGACAACTTCAACATCACATTATTGAGTTATGCCAAGAAATCGACATTTTAAAAGACCAACTCCACGACGTAACCACCACACTTGAAAGCATCGAATTATGAAAAACATTGCATCTGCTTTGGTCAAAGCACAAAAGGCGTTTGGCCCTGCTTTAAAGACCGCTACAAACCCTCATTTTCGTTCACGCTATGCTGACCTATCCGCTTGTATTGAGGCGGTCATAGACGCTTTAAACGACCACGGTATAGCCCTTGTTCAACAAAACCATCCTGACCCCAATGGCGTAATTGTGGAAACCGTGTTTATTCACGAATCAGGTGAAATGCTTAACTGCGGTCAATTATTTGTGCCTGCAAGCAAAAACGATCCCCAAGGGTACGGCTCGGCATTAACTTACGCACGACGTTATTCGCTTATGTCTGCTTGCGGTATTGCTCCCGAAGATGATGATGGTAACGCCGCATCCCGTAAGGTAGACCTTAAGGTACACCCAAAGGTTAACCTTGAGGATCACCTTGCTGCTATTGAGGGGTCTGCCAATTCTGACGAATTAGCCAAAGTATATGCTTTAGCGCATGATGCTTGCATGGGTGACCAAGCACTCATTATTCAAATTATTGCTGCCAAGAAAAAACGTATTGAAAAAGCAAAAAAGGAGAAAACAAATGGATGAGCAACGCACGGAAGAATGGTTTACGCAACGCCTGGGCAAAGTAACCGCCTCACGAGTTGCAGATGTGATGGCGCGGACAAAAACGGGCTATTCCGCAAGTCGGGACGCATACATGACCCAATTGGTCTTGGAAGTGGTAACTGGTCAAAAAGCCGAGTCTTATTCCAATTCCGCAATGGAGTGGGGCACAGCTCAAGAACCCTTTGCTAGAAGTGCGTATGAGGCGCGTGAGGGCGTTTTGGTTGAGGAAGTGGGGTTTGTACCCCATCCAACGATTGAACGCGCAGGGGCATCTCCTGACGGCTTGGTGGGGTTGTTTGGCGGCATTGAAGTGAAATGCCCCAATTCCAACACCATGATGGAAACAATTTTAACGGGTAACGTGCCAAACAAATATTTTATTCAAATGCAGATGCAAATGGCCTGCACGAATCGGGAATGGTGTGATTACGTCGTATTCGATCCAAGATTTCCACCCAAAGCGCAATTGTTTGTCAAACGTGTTAATCGTGATGATAAATTTGTGCTTGAAATGGAAATAGAAATAAAGAAGTTTTTGTCAGAAATGATGGAAAAAGTCACACAATTCACCAACTACATTGAAAGCCAAACGTAAAAAAAATGGTCGTAGTTGACGCTACGACCAAAACATTTCACACCCTGACTTTACACAACGACAAAGAAAAATTGTTGTGTAATTGGATTATACACACAAAAGAAAGCCAACCATGAAAAAGATTAAAGTTTTAAAAGTAATTACGGGCAAATATACCGATAAAAACGGTGCGGAAAAAAAACGCTACACCACCGTGGGCAGTTTGTTTGAAGACGGTGGCAATTTTAAGATTAAGTTAGATTCCATACCATTGTCTGAGGGCGGTTGGTCAGGTTGGATTAATTGTTATGACTTGGAAGAAAAAGAAACGCCAAAAACCCATAAAAGTGGTTTTGACGATATGGATCAAAGTATCCCCTTTTAAGGAATAACCATGTTGCATCCAAGAGTTAGAAACACCGACCCTTTGACCAGTTACCAAGCGGCAGAGTCTGTCAAGGAATTTGCCAAACAACACCAAACCGTTATCTTTATGTGCCTGTTAAAACACGGCGCACTAGGTAAAGATGGCATTGCCAAATTGACGGGGTTGGATAGCAATCAGGTTTCCAGGCGATTAGTCGAGCTGCGACGCCAAGGGCAAATTGCTTTAACGGGTCGCACGGTTAAGTCTAAATCAGGGCGTGAGGAACGAGAATGGCACGTTCCACCCATCCAAGGGGTGTTGCTATGACACAAGATGAAATCATTGAGATGGCAATAGAAGCTGAATTTGTTTCACATGGAAAGTTAAGTGATGAAGAAAGTGAATTGTTTGTTTGTGTTGATAAAGACATCTATAGATTTGCCAAACTGGTAGCCGCCAAAGAACGTGAATCCTGTGCAAAGATGGTAATTTTCTTAGATGAATCACTTGCTGATGAAATTCGAGCCAGGGGACAAACATGATTTTAATAGATGTAGCCGATCTACCCAATTTGCCCGAAGACGAAGAGTTTGATAGGGATTACCCCAATGCGTCTGAATTAATTTGTACGCTTGATGAATATGGCTTCGATGTATGCTTAAACAATGAGTCCATTTTGGATTACTTATCTGAAAAAGATATTATTTGTGTTGAAAAAAAAATGAAAAAGGATTTTGACAAACAAATGAACGAGTATGACTAATTGGATTATCCTTTGCACAATCCTTGGCATTGGGTGTGCCGTAGGGATGCTATTTCTATTCCTGTTGGTTTGGATGATTCTGTTAATTCAAGAATAGCGCACGTTCATCTATACGGCGGTTTTGGAGACCTTTTAATATTTTCCCACCCGCCATGCAGTATTTCATTAACTCTTGCGCCGCGCCCTCTTTATCGCCCCGTAGCAGTTTTTGGCGAAGCGTTGAACGCTGGAGTGTTCCCAAGCCGACATTAAAACTAAAACTAACAAGACCGTCAAACATACCTTGGGTGAGAGGAATTGGGCAAAACTGAGCCACTCCACGTTCAAACCGATTAAGGTCACTTCTGAGAATCCCATTTACTTCTTCCATTGAAAAAGTGCGGTTATCTTCTTGGCGTAATTCAACACCGTCTCTTTGATCGATTTTAAGATTTCCTTGACTTGGGTATAAAACATGACCTACTCCTATTGTCCAAAGTTTTGCGGGGCAACGATACGGTTTTTGCCGTACACCCTCATGGTGTTTAATCATTGTGATGGCTTTATCAGATACTTGCATGATAAACTTTTATTGGGGTGTTAAGCCAACATTTGAGGATGTCAATGCAAGCCGTTTTTTGGCTTTCCGACTTGCCACGTTAAAGACCAAATCAAGCCCCATCATTTGCCAAACGCCCGACCACCAAAATGAAACGCTATTATTGATGCAAAAAGAGCCTGGGTGTTGTCATCCCACAATTGATCTGCCAACTCGTTAAACGGCACATTTGCCGTAATTCCATGAAACGCAAGGGTTGTATCAATTGCCACCAAAAGAAAGAAAAACCCGTAGGTAATGATAGGACGCACCCCCGCCCTTAAATTTTTCATCCATTGGCTTGTGCCCTCGTTTAAACTTGTGTCGTGGGCATAGATGGCTTGCATCTCGGCTTGTTGTGCCCCTATAAGGGCTTGTGAGGTCTGTGCCTTGGTTTCTATCTCAAGTTGGTCAGTATGGATATGCTCGACCCGTTCTTGCGCCTCAAAGCCTGCTTTACGCAAAGCCAACTCACGCTCGGTTTGCATTGCCGCCAACGCCAACTCATGTTTCTTATCAGAACGGTCTTGAAAGAAATCAAGCAACTTGGGCAAACCGCCCATCAAAAAACTAATTAGGGTTGATATTAGAGTTAACATTTTCTTCCTTTCGATCCACCTTACGGCGTAATGCTTCAACTTTTTTTATTTCCATTTGAACTTCTTTTTGCGTCTGCTTAATGTCTAAATAAACGGACGTAATCAAAGGCAGAATAATCACAAATATTGCCGCACAAATGATAATAATAACAAGATTCATTTTTACCACCCATACCGTGCCTTTCGATCCATTACGATAACCCACCAAATAAAAGCCAACATTCCCAATACAAAAGTGACCGCTACAAAATAAATGAGATTATCTTGCATCTTGCTAATCATTTGTTCCTTTTTACGTTGTGCATCACGTTTCTTTTTTTCTATTTTATTTCTTGCGTAATCTTGTTCGGCAAGGATATGAGTTCTCATTTCGTGGCATTTTGTGTACAAAGCACCTAATTCGGGGGGTGATTCCCATATAAGCAATTTATGCACTTCTTCGCTTAATTTGTCCATTTGGGATTGAATTAGCACCCGATTAAGGGCGGTTTCCATCAAGTTTTGATTTGGGTCGTAAACCGATTTAGACTTTATTTCTTCTTGGCAAAGTATGTTTTCAAGTTGTTCTTGAAGCCTAAAAAGTTTTGCAAGGTTTTGCGCCAACTCAGTATAAACAGAATTTTCATCTGCAACCACTTTAGATTTTTTATTGCTTTCAGTACCTCTAGGCTCGATTGGAACTTGCACTTCCACCGTTTTAGTAAAGAATCCAAAGAATCCACCAACCTCTTTAGTAA
>Ga0209596_1001533_pt1 | contig 19765 bp, 16 predicted proteins | sample M_130807_MF_Meta_FD_187314 | JGI IMG/M metagenome (GOLD analysis project Ga0209596, IMG submission 187314) | Freshwater microbial communities from Lake Montjoie, Canada to study carbon cycling - M_130807_MF_MetaG (SPAdes) (version 2) | ecosystem: Environmental > Aquatic > Freshwater > Lake...
CGCCCCCATATCGGCCGCCTGGCCATACAGGTGAACCGGGACAATTGCACGGGTCCTGGGAGTGAGCTGCGCCTCCAGTTTGTTCGGGTCCATATTGAAGGTGACTGGGTCGATGTCACAGAAGACAGGAGTTGCGCCGGTCGCAGAAATGGCGACAGCAGTTGCAACCGCTGTGTGTGACACCGTCAGGACCTCGTGTCCGGCGCCGATTCCCAGTGCACGCAGGGCGAGCACTAGCGCGTCATACCCTGAGTTGCAACCGAGGACGCGTGCCATCCCTAGATACGTCGCGAACTCGTGCTCGAACGCGTCACCATTCTTGCCAAGGACGAACCAACTCGTATCTAGGACCTCGCGAATGGCGTCGTCGATTTCGTTCTTGTGGGTGATGTAACCCGGTTTCGTAAGGTTGAAGGCTATGGGGTTCACGCCGCCGTCTTCAAGATTGGTTGGCATCAATTCACCTTCGGATTGCGGCTGACGGACTGTCAGGCCTGGCCTTCCTTTGCGATCACGACCGACGTGCGCCGGCCGTTCCCTGCAATGCACCCGTTTGCTGTGCAGCTACGTCACCTGCGTTCCAGTATCGGTCACGGTGGACCCGGTAGTACTCAACGGTTCTTTCCAGGCCAGCGCGAAGCCCGGTCCGAGGTTCCCACCCGAGGGCCTTCCTGATCTTTGAGTAGTCCAGCGCGATTACCCCTGGATCGATTGCTCGACGCTCGGCCGGCAGTTCGATTATCTGCTTTGTTCCGCCACCGGCGACGTCAATCAGGACATCGGCCAATTCCAGATGGGTCATTGGCTCTCCTCCGAGATTGAAGACCTCACCGTCTGCTGCTGGAGACGCGGCTGCCAGAAGCATTGCTTCAACACAGTCATCGATGTAGGTGTAGTCTCGACCTTGTTGACCGCCCATGATCATCAGCGGATGCCCGTCGATAACACGACGGATCCAGTAATAGATGAAAGCGTATCGACCCGACTCGTCCTTCATCATCTGTCGGGGACCGTACGTGTTCGTCAATCGGAGGCATACCGAACGAATGCCGTGCGCGGCGAAGTAGACCCGGTGGTACTGCTCGCCGGCGACGTTTGAAACTGCATTGCAGTCGATAGGTTGCAATGCGTGCGCCTCATCGACCGGCAGGTACCGAGGCCGTCCATAAACCTGTCGGGTGCTTGCGTACAGCAGCTTTGCCGTCCGGTTTACACGTCGACAAGCTTCAAGAACATTCAGCGGACCTTCAGTGTTGACGCGCAGGTCGTCGATCGGAGCCTCCATGGACTCCAAGTGGCCGATTTGCCCCGCAAGGTTGAAGATGTAGTCCTGTCCCAGGACCAGATACTCCATGGCATGGGGGTCCCGGACATCCGCGATGTTGACGTGGACCTTGTCTTGAATGCCGTCGATGTTGAAGAAGTTTCCGCCGTAGGCAGGGATCATGGAATCGACGATAAGTACACGCGCCCCGAGCCCAGCGAGACGTACCGCCAAATTGCTTCCGATGAACCCAAGGCCGCCGGTGATCAAGCACCGACGCCGGGCAAACGATTCACCGAGCGATTTGAGGTCCGTCGAGGCTGCAGGAGTTGCGTTCATTGTTCGTCTGGACCAAACGTTCGGTTCGGAATCGCGGAGCGACGGTGCTTCAAGTATCCGGCAGGCGAGCTACCGTCCCGCGGGCCTCGGTGCGCCTACTGGCAGGGGTTGGGGCAACGGGGATGGAATACCGGACCCACCTTGGACCCGTAACCACCACCACAATTTCGCGAGGCTGACGATTACCTTGATGATCCGACCGAAGCGGAAGAATTGCGAGCCACCGTATGCCCGATGGAAGTGGTTCACAGGAACCTCGACCGTCCGAAAGCCTTGCATCTGAACCTTGGTCATCAGCTCAAGCGCAATTGCACCGCTGTTCTGGGTCAAAATGACCTTGTCAAAAACGTGACGCTTGATAAGCCGGAAGTCGCAATCGACATCGTGGACCTCAAAGCGAAAGACGAACCGCATGAGGTGGTGATAGGTGTAGGAAATGAACCGCCGGTGCACCGGATCACGGCGAGTCAGCTTGTTGCCCATGACGACGTCGACACGGCGCCCAGCAGCTTCTTCCCGCTCAAGCGCTGCGTACAGGCTCCGAAGTTCCCGGACGTCGTACTGACCGTCACCGTCAGTGTAAAAGATCAGGTCGTAACGGCACGCGCCGAAGCCTGCACGGAGCGCGCCGCCGTAGTCAAGTGCTTCGGCAAACCGGATAATGCGCACACGGCCTCGGTCGTGCGGATCGACACCGTTCTCGCCGTAGAGACGCTCAAGCTCGTCAAGGACGTCCCACGCGTAGTCGGTGCTGCCGTTCTCCACGACAACCACTTCATACTCTGAAGCAAGTTCCCGCAGAACCACAAGCGCTTCCATAACCATGGAAGCGATCGTTCCGGCATCGTTGAAGCAAGGGAAGAAGGCAGATATAGGCCTTCGGTTCATCACGGCCATGAGTATACGCGCCGCTTTCTGGAAGCACTGAACACGGGTGCCTCGATGATTGAACGACACCGCGAAAGATGTGGGGACATGGTCAGAATGCCGTACGCGTGTCTGGTTATTCGGTTAGCAATCAAGGTGCGACAGTGAGGGCCGGGTCCAGACAGGGTGCTGGGCAATTGACAGATGTGCCCGGCATCTCCGTGGGCTGCTGGTCCGACCATGCCGGAATGACGGGGTGCACGGTCGTCCTGTGTCCCGCGGGAGCGTTGGCGGCAGTGGACGTCCGCGGTGGCGCTCCGGGTACGCGGGAGACCGACTTGCTTGCTCCTGGCATGCTCGTCGAGAAGGTCCATGCAATTTTGCTTGCAGGCGGAAGTGCTTTCGGTCTAGCTGCCGCGACTGGTGTCATGGGCTGGCTCGCCGAGAGGGGCCACGGCTTTCCATCGGGTCCGGGTGAGATTGTCGTACCGATTGTTCCGGGCGCCGTTGTCTTTGACCTCGGGGTAGGTGATCCACGCGCGTTTCCAGATCATCGTGCCGGCGTCGCAGCGTGTGAAGCGAGCGGTCGGCATGTCGATGAAGGTGCGGTCGGGGCGGGTACCGGCTGCACCACCGACAAACTATTCGGGCCATCCCTTGCCCTGCCTGGCGGTCAGGGCACGTCATCGTTGCGGCTTGATGCCGCGTACGGTGGTTATGTTGTGGGTGCGCTGATGGTCGTGAACGCGGTTGGTCACGTTGGTGAGATCCGCCGACCTACACCCGAGCGCGGGGAAGCGATTGGAGCCGGGCCTTGGTACCTGGCGCCACCCGAAGGGTTGGCTCCGTCTCGTCTCAACACCACCATTGGCGTCGTCGCAACAGATGCCCCGATTGACCGGCAGGCAGCTATGCGGATTGCCTGGATGGCGCACGATGGCTTGGCAAGGGCGATTGATCCGGTTCACACTCCGTTTGATGGAGACGTGATCTTCGTGTTAAGCACCGCGCTCCCGAGCGATTCAAACGCTGCCACCGCCGTAGACGGGCGCCGGTGGGGCCGTCCGACAGAACTGACGGTAGCGGCACTAGGCGCGGCTGCCGCAGATCTCGTCGCAGAAGCGGTTATTCGCGGCGTCGAAGCGGGTCGGCGTCAGCGGGAGTCGTGAAGGTTGTTTCCGTGGGTTCGAATTGGCGGTGCCTTCCCTCCGATTGAACCGAGCGATGATGTGTAAGCGATTGGAGTGTGTATGTCCGGAAACAACGGTGCAGGCCTCGTTCGACCGTCTGTCCAGGCGCTCAAGCCGTATGTCCCTGGTGAGCAACCTCAGGGTGCCGGGTGGATCAAACTGAATACAAATGAAAATTGGTTTGTCTCGCCTTCTGTACTTTCCGCCGTCCTAGCGGCTGCAACTCATGATCTGCGCCGATACCCGGATCCGGTGTGCACTGATCTCCGCGTGAAGTTAAGTGCCCGCTACGGGATCGATTCGCAGCAGATCATCTGTGGCAATGGGTCTGACGAGTTGCTGACCATGCTCATACGGGCGATCGCAGGTGAGGGAGATCGCATCGCGTTCACGGATCCGAGCTATTCGCTCTACGAGACGCTCTCGCACATCCAGAATGCTGCGCCAGTTCCGGTCCCCCTTGGCGACGGTTGGCAGCTCCCGGTTCAGGAGCTGGTCGCGGTGAACGCACCTCTGACGTTCATTACTACGCCTCATGCGCCCAGCGGTACCGCTTACCGGCTCTCCGACCTTGAGGCAATCGCTGCCGGTTGCGCGGGTGTTGTCGTTTTTGATGAGGCATACGTCGACTTCGGGGGAGACACGGCCATACCGCTTCTTGATCGCTACCCCAATGTGGTGGTTCTGCGCACCATGTCGAAGGCGTTCGGACTTGCCGGGATGCGCCTCGGTTACGCCTTTGGATCACGGGAGCTGATTGGCGCGCTCTACCGAATCAAGGACAGCTACAACGTCGATCTTTTGAGCCAGGTCGCCGGGTGCGCAGCGCTCGACGCGTGGGATGAGTATGAGCGTGTGAATCATGAAACCGCGGTGCGTCGTGACAGGGTTGCGGCTGAACTCCACCGGCGGTTCGGCTGGCGGGTTTGGCCCTCGGCGACCAACTTCATCCTTGTGGAGGTTGACGACGCCGATGCCTCTGAGATTGTCACGAGGCTAAAGACGGAGCAAATCCTGGTGAGATATTTCCCCCGTCCCCGTCTCGACCGATCAATGCGGATCAGCGTTGGATCGGATGCGGAGATGGATCTACTGCTTGCAGCCCTTGACAAGGTTGTTGGATGACGCACATGGTCCGAGCATTGCGGATGGTTGTAATGCCGCGTCGCGCCTGAGGTAGGTGGGTACACTCCCGGTGCACAGCGGAAGGTGAAATGACAATCCGGTGAAGTGGCCGGCAGGCGTTAGTCCACCGGACTTCGAGTGCTGCGATGGCGTCGACTAGGGGTACGGCGACGTCATTGTGTTGATTTGCGTTGGTTGAACGTTCTTCGGTTATCGGGGGAGAAAAACGTGGAGCTGATCTGGATTGTTCCCATTTCGGGATTGCTCGCAGTGGTGGTTGCCGGATATCTCGCTTGGGATGTCCTCGGGCGAGACATTGGCCCTGCAACCATCAAGGCGCACACCGACGGTGGCTCGAAAAAGATGTCGATGCAGGAAGTTGCTGACACCATCTATGAGGGTGCGGTGGCGTTTCTTGACCGGCAATACAGGACAATTGCGGTCTTCGCACTGGTTGGAGCGATTGGAATTTCGCTTCTCCTCGCAGGACTACGGGGCGGAGACGATGCACTCAGCATCGCCTGGCACACCGGTCTGGCGTTCGTAATCGGAGCGATCTGCTCGGGACTCGCCGGCTTGATCGGCATGTTCATTGCCGTCAAGGCGAACCTGCGCACCGCCGTCGCTGCGCGGACGTCGCTCGGTGACTCGCTGACCATCGCACTCCGGGGTGGTGCGGTTTCTGGGCTCCTCGTTGTCGCCCTGTCGTTGCTTGGCGTCTACGGACTGTTTGAACTATTTCGGATGATCGACGTTGCAAATGGCATTTCTGAAGCCGACGCTCTCAAGCATGCGCCGCAACTGATCGTCGGCTTCGGGTTCGGTGCGAGCTTCGTGGCACTTTTCGCGCAGTTGGGTGGTGGTATCTACACCAAGGCTGCAGACGTCGGTGCCGACCTCGTTGGAAAAGTCGAAGCGGGCATCCCCGAGGATGATCCGCGGAACCCCGCGGTTATTGCCGACCTCGTGGGTGACAACGTTGGCGACTGCGCGGGACGTGGCGCCGACCTCTTCGAGTCGACCGCGGCTGAGAACATCGGGGCAATGATCCTCGGTGTGACGATCTTCACGATCACGAAGAACCCGGTCTACATCTTCTTCCCACTGATCGTCCGTGCATTTGGTCTGATCGCATCGATCATCGGCATCTTTGCGATCCGTACCGGTGGCGTGGTCAGTGGAGACGGCGGACGCAGTGCTCAGGCAGCTCTTGACGTAGGGTTCTGGGTGACAGCGGGCTTGTCGATTGTTGGCATGTACGTTGCAACAGTTGCAATGTTCGGCTCCAATACGTTGTTCTGGGCCGGTCTAGTCGGGATCCTGACTAGTGTGGTCTTCGTGTACATCACTCAGTACTACACCGCAGGGAGCTGGCGTCCGGTCCAATTGATTGCAAATGCGTCACGCACAGGGCCTGCAACGAACATCATCGCGGGCATTGCGATCGGATTCGAGAACACTGCTGCACCTGCAATCGCCATTTCACTTGCCCTCTTCGCGTCTTACAAGATCGGTGAAATTGCGGGCCCCGAACTCGGTCTCGGCGCAAACAGCGCCGCTGCAGGCATCTACGGCACCGCCATCGCAACGATGGGCATGCTGATGAGCGCGGGATACATCCTGGCGATGGACACCTTCGGCCCGATCACGGACAACGCCGGTGGCATCGTTGAGATGAGCTTTGACGAGAACGGTGAGGAGTGGCCTCACTCCGTTCGTGAGAACACAGACGCGCTGGACTCTGTGGGGAACACCACGAAGGCCCTGACCAAGGGATATGCGATCGGCTCAGCAGCATTGGCGGCATTCCTACTGTTCTCTGCGTTCCTTGACGAAATCCGCATCCTGACAGGTAAGGAGACCCCGATCGACCTGTCAAAGGTTGAAGTCTTTATCGGTGGGTTCCTTGGCGCGATGTTGGTTTTCCTCTTCTCCTCGTTTGCCATCAGTGCGGTTGGCCGCGCTGCCCAAGCCATGATCGAGGAAGTCAGACGTCAGTTCAGGAGTGATCCTGGGATCATGCTCGGAACTTCAAGGCCCGACTACCGGCAGTGTGTTGACATCTCAACCCAGGCCGCGCTCAAGGAGATGGTGGTTCCGGGGATCCTGGCGGTCCTCGCTCCTGTGGCCGTCGGTTTGGTCTTGAAGTGGGAAGCGGCGGCGGCATTCCTCATGGTTGGCACGATGACCGGGATTCTCCTCGCAACCGTCCTCAACAATGCCGGTGGTGGCTGGGACAATGCGAAGAAGTTCATAGAATCTGGCCAGTTGAAAGACCCGGCCACTGGTCTTGCGTACAAGAAGGGCTCAGACGCTCATGCTGCAGCGGTGGTTGGTGATACCGTGGGCGACCCCTTCAAAGACACTGCCGGTCCATCCATCCACGTCCTGATCAAGCTGCTAAGTACGATCACGCTGGTACTCGCTCCGCTGTTCATCTAGGAACCGTTCCAGCGTTCCCTATGATCCGGTCTCCCGAACAGGAGGCCGGGTCATCTTCATTAGTGGCGCTGAAATCCACCGGCAGAATATTTCGAGGTCGACGCTTGGGGAGTGCGGCATCATGGGAATAGTTCCAAAATCCGGAGACTGCACTTCGCCCAAAGGCTTCCTCGCCGGTGGTGGCACCTGTGGGCTGAAAGCAAGCGGTCGGCCGGATGTCGGCGCGATAGTCTCAACAGTTCCCGCCACTTCCGCCGCTGTCTTTACCAAGAACTTGGTCAAGGCTGCGCCAGTTCTGGTGTCGCAAGAGCATTTGCGTGCAACTGGGGGGCGGCAACGGGCTATTGTGTTCAATAGTGGAAATGCCAACGCCGCGACAGGTACACAAGGAATGGCTGACGCCCGCCAGATGGCGGGTCGGTTTGCCGATGGCCCGGGTAGCTCATACAAGGTCCCGGTCGATGAGATCTTCGTTGCCTCGACTGGGGTTATCGGCGTTCCGCTTGACATGGATCGGCTAGGTAGTGGCATCAAGTCGCTGCACCTCACCGCCGACGGGGGAGACGCCGCGATCTCGGCGATGATGACGACGGATTCAGTTCCGAAGTCGGCGGCTGCAACATTTGTGGTGGGCGGGACCACAGTTACCGTTGGGGGCATCGCGAAGGGCGCGGCGATGATTGCTCCACACATGGCGACGATGCTCGCTTTTGTTACGACGGACGCCGCGGTTTCGCCCGCTTACCTGCAAGAGGCGCTTGTCCGCGCGGTCGACGACAGTTTCAACATGATCGTGATCGACGGAGACATGTCCACGAACGACACGTGTTTTGTCATTGCGAATGGTGAGGCTTGGACTGGCGCAGCACTGGATGGGACACAAGCCGAGTGTGCCGACTTCGAGGCGGCACTGGGGCATGTATGCGGCGAGCTGGCACGCGCCATGGCGCGCGACGGCGAAGGCTCAACCAAGTTCATCACCATCGATGTGCGCGGCGCGGCTACCCGGGAGGATGCGAGGCGTGTCGCCCGTTCGATCGCGGGCTCGAACCTCACCAAGTCCGCGGTTCTCGGAGCCGACCCGAACTGGGGGCGCATCGCATGTGCGGCGGGATACAGCGGCGCGGCACTCGATCCGAACAGGATTGAGATTGCCATCGGAGACATGACTCTTGTGCGTAGCGGTGTTGCTACCCAATATGACCCGGAGCGCGCGTCATCCCAGATGAAGGGCGCTGAGGTGTCTATTTCGGTCAATCTGCACCTTGGCGACGGCGAGGCGACGGCTTGGGGCTGTGATTTGACCCCCGAATACGTGCGGCTGAATAGTGACTACACCACGTAAATCATTCCTGGTCGGATGGGCAATTGCATGAACGAGACCCGTGGGAAACCGGTTGTAATCAAGTTGGGTGGGTCGGCCCTGCCCCATCGTGAGGCCGTGATCCGCGATTTGCGTGAAGCACTTGATGCCGGGTATCAGCCCATCTTGGTCCACGGTGGTGGGCCCGTTATCTCTGCCTGGCTGAACCGGATCGGGAAAGTCGCTGAGTTCGTAGACGGACTTCGTGTGACCGACGAGGAGACCCTTGAAGTCGCGACGATGTCGCTTGCCGGCAAGATCAACAAGGAGCTCGTCGCCATCCTTCAACTCAGTGGAACCCCCGCGTTCGGAATGGCCGGCGCGGACGGCGGTTGCGTGCGAGCCAAGCGCATGACCACCCCTGACCTTGGATTTGTGGGCGAGGTTGTTGGCATTGACCCTCGGCCACTCCACGCACTGATGGATGCTGGATACGTGCCTGTCGTTGCACCGATTGCACTTGGGGAGCGCGGGCTTCTGAACATCAATGCTGATACGGTTGCCGGGGACATCGCCCATGCCACCGGGGCAGAAATCCTCATCTTTCTCACCGACGTTCCCGGAGTGAAAGACACTTCTGGTGCGGTCCGCGCCACACTTACCCGAGCTGAGTGTGCGGCCCTGAGGACATCGGGTGCCATTTCTGGCGGAATGATCCCCAAGGTTGATGCGTGTTTGCGCGCCCTGGATGGTGGTGCGCGAGCCGCGATTGCCGACGGCAGCGATGCGGATGCAATCGGAGTGCACTTGCGTAGCCAGGCGACTTCCGGAACGGTCTTCCTACCGTAGCTCCGGAATGTCGCCGCACAATACATGACCCAAAGGTTCGTTTCGCGTGGTACCGTGCGAGACCGCTCGGATAGAGGGCAAGCGTGTCAGATAGCCATGCCTCCTGTCCTTTGCAATTGCGCTTGTCAGCAATAGAGACCATTGAGGCTCTTAATGCTTGCCTCATTGATCCATTCACCATTTAGTAAAGGTAGTCAAATGACCGCAACTCTTTCGTCATCGGCAGTTTTTGATGCCCGTGAGGCCGAGGCAAATCTATACATGCGCACCTTTGCGCGCCAGCCGCTCACACTCGTGAGGGGTGAGGGTGTCCGGGTGTGGGACGACACCGGTCGTGAATACCTCGACTTCCTGGCAGGCGTGGCCGTCAACGCACTCGGACACTGCGCGCCTGTCATCGTCGAGGCGGTTACGCGTCAAGCGTCAACGTTGATCCACACGTCCAACATCTATCGAACGGTTCCCCAGCTCCAGCTCGCCAAGTTGTTGATAGACAACTCCTGTATGGATCGCATCTTCTACGCCAACTCAGGTGCTGAAGCCAATGAGTGCGCCATCAAACTCGCACGCAAGTGGGGCAAGCTGAACCGCAATGGCGCGTTCGAGGTAATCACGGCGCTTGGGAGTTTCCACGGGCGTACGCTGGCGACGTTGGCAGCGACGGGTAATCGGCACTATCAGGAAGCCTTTGACCCTATGCCTGAAGGGTTCAGGCATGTCCCCTTTAACGATTTGGAAGCGATGACTTCGGCAATTGGTCCGAATACCGCCGCCATCATGCTGGAGCCTGTTCTAGGTGAAGGTGGCATCTACCCTGCGACGCAGGAATACCTCCATGGCGTGCGCAAATTGTGCGATGACCACGGCATCCTTCTGATCCTCGATGAGGTTCAGTCGGGCATTGGCCGAACCGGGCATCTTTGGGGATACGAAGCGTACGGAATTGAACCGGACGTCATGACACTCGCCAAGGGGCTGGGTGGCGGACTGCCGATTGGCGCGTGCCTGTCAAAGGAACATGCATCCGTCTTTACTCCCGGTGACCACGGGTCGACCTACTCAGGAAGCCCGCTGGTGTGTGCCGCTTCGCTTGCGGTTGTGTCCTACATCCTCGAGAACGATGTGCTGGCGCATGTTCGGTCGATGACCGCGCATCTCGTGGCGGGGCTTGAAGCGATCAAGTCAGAGGGCGACTCCGGGATCAGTGAGATTCGCGCGTCTGGCCTTTGGATGGGTATCGAGTTTGGCGAGGAACGTGCTGCTGCAATTCTGGACGCTTGCCGCGAGGATGGCCTCTTGGTCAATCGAACTTCGACGAGGACAATTCGGATCGCCCCGCCGCTTATCGTCAGTCAGGACGAGTGCGATCGGTTTCTTGACATCTTTGGCCGTGCGTGCGTGTCGGCACACTGAACCGGCTCGCCACCGGGACGGTCACACCGTTGGCCGTCAACAGTGTTCCATTCCATCGAATTGAAGCCGACGGACACGATGATGACACCGATCACACACGCACGCCTCACTGCGATAGATGTTGCCGAGCTTCCAGACCTTGCCGACCTTGGTGAGTTGGGAACGGTCACCGGTGTAACTCTTGATCGTGCCGTGTTTGACTACACCGCGAGCATTCGCTTTGACTGGCGCCTCTACCGTCAGGACATCACGGGAAGCATTGCCCATGTGCGAATGCTCGCCGTTGCGGTACCAGACATCATGCCGTCAGAAGATGCTGTGGCAATAGAGGCGGGGTTGCGGGATGTGCTTTCCGAAATCGACGATGTGCGCCACCGTCTGGTTCCCATAGGCGAGGACATCCATAGCCATGTCGAGTTGCGGTTGCGCCAAGTTTTGGAGGCCCGGTTTCCTGGTCGGGGCGAGGATATGGGGCGTCGCCTCCACACGGCCCGAAGCCGAAATGATCAAGTGGCAACGGATGTCAGGCTATGGGTTCGCGAGGCGTGCGTGGAAATCGTCCATGCAGTCTGCGATCTCCAAGATGCCCTGATTGAACGCGCCGCATTGCACACAGACGCACCTTTTCCCGGATATACGCACGTTCAAAATGCACAGCCAGTGACCTGGGGCCACCATCTTCACGCGTACGTGGAAATGCTGCGTCGTGACGTCGTTCGGTTTGACGCGGTCTGGCACGCCGCAAACATCCTTCCACTTGGATCCGCCGCGCTTGCAGGAACGTCATTCCCCATCCGTCGCGACTTGGTGGCGGACTCACTCGGGTTCGCTGGTATTAGCGCGAACAGCATGGATGCGGTCTCTGACCGGGACTTCGCAATCGAATTCGCTTCAGCATCGTCCATTCTGATTGCACACTTGTCACGATTTGCCGAAGACATCACCTTGTGGGCGACCTCCGAATTCGGGCTCGTACGGCTTTCTTCACGTTGGGCTGAAGGAAGCAGCATCATGCCCCAGAAGCGCAATCCTGATGCCGCCGAACTCACCAGGGGGAAGGCAGGGCGCGTATTCGGCCACCTCCAACACCTCCTTGTGATGCAGAAGGGGTTGCCCATGACGTATGGGCGCGACCTTCAGGATGACAAGGAAGCGCTGTTCGACACGGCACGGACGGTAAGGAGTGCACTACGCGCACTAACTGTCGCAACATCGTCGCTTGAAATTGACCGTGAACGCGCTTCTGCACGTGCGTCAGCGGGATATTCAACTGCGACCGATCTGGCAGATTACCTCGTTGGTTACGGCGTTCCGTTCCGGACCGCGTATGAAGTCGTAAAGCGCCTGGTGATGGACCGGCTCGCTGACGGTCGCTCGTTCGCTGACATGACAAGCAGTGAACTTCGGGAATATCACCCGGCATTTGAGGACGATGCGCTTTATTCAGCGACGGTGGCGGCGTCGGTCGCGTCTCGTGACATCCCGGGCGGCACTGCGCCCAGGCGTGTCTCGACAGCGGTAGACCATTCACGCCGGCAGGTCGGCGAAGCGCGAGTGACGTGGGCGTCCCGAGAGTGACGTCAACTCAGTCCCGCGAACAAGACCTGACCTTGCGCGACGCGCAAGCGCTTGTCGACACGTGGATGGCGGATCGCGGATGGGAATACTGGCACCCGTTGTCGCAACTCGCACGCCTCACTGAAGAGATGGGAGAACTCGCGCGAGTCGTAAACCACCTCTACGGCGAAAAGCCTAAGAAATCTACCGAAACCCTTCAAGACCTTGGTCTGGAGATGGCCGATGTGGTCTATACCCTGATTTGCCTTGCCAATTCGCAGGGAATAGACATGCAGTCGTCGCTGGAGGAGGTGTTGGAAAAATACCGGCACCGGGATGCAGACAGGTATCCGACCGCTGACAGAAAGCCGCCGGCCCTGCTTCTTGGTGATCAGGAAACCGAGGCCTGAAGCCATAACAAGGTTTGGGTTTCACGCTTGCGTGAAACCCCAATTGACCGCAACACCCAACGGCTTCTCTGTTGGGATCTGGGATCTACAGGTGTGCGACGACTGTCGCCATCACATTCCCGGCCTCGGTGGGATTGATTGCGACGTGGGCGCCGGCCGATCGCAAAGCGTCCATCTTCGCCCCGGCAGTTCCGCTTGATCCGGAAATGATTGCGCCCGCGTGTCCCATCTTGCGTCCGGGCGGTGCCGTCACGCCGGCGATGTAGACGACAACCGGCTTGGTCATTTCGTGCTTGATGAAATCTGCAGCTTTTTCTTCCTCTGAACCGCCGATTTCGCCGATCATCATCACGGCGCGCGTCTCAGGATCACGCTGGAATGCTTCCAGACAGTCGATGAAATTGGTCCCGGGAACCGGGTCTCCACCGATCCCAACACACGTCGTCTGCCCGATGCCTTTTTGCGTCAGCTCGTAAAGGGCCTGATAGGTAAGGGTTCCGGAACGCGAAACGATCCCAACCGGGCCACCGCCGGTCGCAATTTCACCCGCGGTGATCCCGATATTGCACTTGCCGGGACTGATGATCCCGGGGCAGTTTGGCCCAAGCAGGCGGGTCCGCGGGAAATCACGCGCCAGGCGGTTGTAAAACCGTGCTTCGTCCTTGGCGGGGACACCCTCGGTGATCACTACGATGAACTCGATCCCTGCCTCCGCGGCCTCCATGACCGCACTCTCGACGCCGGGAGCCGGCACGAAGATGCAAGACGCCGTGGCACCCGTTGCTTCACGTGCATCGTGAACATTCGCGAAAACTGGAATGCCTTCGACGTTCTCGCCTGCCCGCTTCGGGTTGGTTCCGGCGACCACTTGGGTACCGTACTCGCGATTACGCAACCCATAGAAGCGGCCTGCGCTGCCTGTTAGTCCTTGGTAGACGACTTTGGTCGTCTCATTGACAAAAATGCTCATCTGAATGCTTTCTCACGTTGAACGGGATGCACTTCCGACGCGTTGGGTCACTGAGCGGCGAACGCAACCGCTGCTTGGGCGGCTTCCACCATCGTGGGGCGCGAAATAAGGCGGTCGGATTCGTGCGCTTTCAGGATGGCACGACCCTCAACGGCGTTCGTGCCATCCAGTCGAACGACGATTGGAGAGGTAATCGTCACTCTTCCAAGTGCAGTGACAATCCCGTTTGCAACCTCTTCACCCCTGGTGATGCCACCAAAGATGTTGATGAAGATCGCCTTGACGTTCGGATCGGAGTTGACTACCTCCAACGCATTCGCCATGACCGCTGCGCTTGCGCCACCTCCGATATCGAGGAAGTTCGCAGGCGTGCCACCTACCTGATTCACAACGTCCAGGGTGCTCATCGCCAGGCCCGCGCCGTTGGCGATGATCCCGACCGATCCATCGAGGCCCACGTACTGCAACCCCCGCTCGCGTGCCATCTGCTCACGCGGGTCTGCCGACTCGGTGCCCTCGAATGCCGCCCATTCGGGATGACGGAACGAGGCATTGTCGTCGAGAGTGACCTTTGCATCGAGCGCATGCACACGGCCATCCGGGGTAAGAATCAGGGGGTTGATTTCCGCAAGGTCAGCGTCGCCTTCGACGTAGCACTTGTAGAGAAGTTCGAGGATGCTAACCGCTCCCGAACGAGCCTCCTGATCTATCCCCGCCGAATCGATGATGTCGACCGCGTCGGCGTGTGTGAGACCAATTGCCGGATCAATGTGCCGGCGGATGATTGCGTCTGGGTTCGTGGCCGCAACATGCTCGATATCAACCCCACCCTCTTTCGAGACCATCGCAAGGTGCTTGCGGGCTCCTCGGTCAAGGGTGAATGACGCGTAATACTCCGCCTTGATGTCGGAAGCACGCTCGACCCAGACTCGTTCGACGACATGTCCGCGGATGTCCATTCCGAGAATGTTTCCGGCGTGATGCCGGACCTCGGAAGAGTTCGAGGCGAGTTTGATGCCTCCCGCCTTGCCTCGTCCCCCCACCTGAACCTGCGCCTTGATGACCACGGGATATCCAGCGGCGTCGGCGGCCGAAACCGCTTCATCGACCGTGTGGGCTACCCCACCCGGTGAAACGGGAATTCCGTAACGAGCGAAGTACTGCTTGCCCTGATACTCGAAAAGATCCACGGTTCAATCTACTCCTGTGCGACTGGGAAACCCATCGGAGACCTTGGGATGAGGCGTGTCAGAGGGCGGCTTTCAGGTGGGAAGCGACGGCGTCCATGAACGCCCAAGTGTCGACCCCGTGTGGGTGTTCTGTGGTGGTGAGTGCCAGCAGATCCTTGGTCATGGTGCCGCCTTCGATCGTTTCGATCACCGCATGCTCGATTGCTTGCGCAAAGGCGACGACGTCCGCAGACCCGTCTAGCTGGCCCCGCCGGCCGATCGCGCCAGACCACGCGAAGATCGAGGCGACAGAGTTTGTCGAGGTCTCTTCCCCACGCTGGTGCCGACGGAAGTGGCGGGTCACGGTCCCATGCGCGGCTTCGTACTCGTACTTGCCATCTGGGTTCACAAGGACCGAGGTCATGAGACCAAGGCTGCCGAAGCCTGCGGCCACCATGTCGGACAGCACATCACCGTCATAGTTCATGCACGCCCAGAGGTGACCCCCTTCGTGCTTCATGACCTGAGCCACGGCGTCGTCGATCAGGTAGTAGCTGTAGGTGATGCCGGCAGCCGAGATTTCCGATGCCCGTGACGCAGCTTCCTCGGCAAAGATGTCGCGGAACCTGGCGTGATACTTCTTCGAAATAGTGTCCTTGGCGTTGAACCAGATATTGCATTTTTCGGCAATCGCATACGTGAAGCACGACTTTGCGAAACTGCGAATTGAAGAGTCCGTGTTGAACATTGCCATGGATATCCCCGTTGGCGAGGACCCCTTGAACTCGTTCACCACCTGGGAGACCGGAGCGGATCCATCCGCTGGGCGAAAGGTAAGCTCAACGGTTCCGGGGCGGTCAATGACCATCTCCTGATCACGATAGATGTCGCCGAAAGCATGTCGGGCGATGGTGATCGGCTTCTTCCATGACTTGACCGCAGCCGGGATGTTGCGCAGGGTAATCGGCTTGCGGAAGACGGTTCCATCCATGATGGCACGGATCGTTCCGTTTGGAGATGGCCACTGCTTCTTGAGCCCGAATTCGCGGACCCTGTCATCGTTGGGTGTGATCGTCGCGCATTTGACGGCGACGCCGTGCTTCAGGGTCGCATTGGCAGAATCGACGGTTACCTTGTCGTCCGTTTCGTCGCGATGGGTCACGGACAGGTCGTAGTACTCCAGATCAATGTCAAGGTATGGCAGGATCAACTGATCCTTGATGCGTGCCCAGATGACCCGGGTCATCTCGTCCCCATCCATCTCAACGATGGGTCGCTGTACACGAATCTTGCTCACGATGTAATTTCCTTCAGCGGCACCGGTGTCGGCGAAACAACCCGCAGTGTACGAGATTGGTGTACTGGTTGGGCCCCGGCGATCAGATCAGGTGGCGCAGTGTCGCTGGCAATCCCCTGTCCCTTGATCGGGTGGTCTGAGGCAGGTTCACCCTATCATTGCCCCCATCGGGTCGCCGAATTTGACCCGGGTTTTCGTGACGGGTTCAGACAATCCGTCCATCGTCCGGGCACAATGGACATTTGTTTGCAAATCGTTGTGAACTCGGTGCCCACGCATCTCACTGGAGGAAGATTGCCTGATGGAAGTGTCCGGTCATGGAGGCTCGCGCGTCCGGGTGAGGCTAGCGCCGTCCCCGACCGGATTCGTTCACATTGGAAACGTGCTCGTGGCACTTGTTGACGCTGCGATTGCACGCAAATTCAATGGGGCGTTCGTTATTCGTATCGAGGACACCGATCAGAAGCGCTTTCTTGAAGGCGCCGAACAACTGATCTATGACAGCCTGGCGTGGCTGGGGATTGAATGGCAGGAGGGCCCTGACCGGGGTGGGCCATTTGCACCGTACCGTCAATCCGAGCGCCTACCCCGATACCTCGAAGTTGCCGAACAACTGGTGGAGCAAGGCGATGCGTACCGGTGCTGGTGTTCCCCCGAACGTCTTGATGAGATGCGCAAAGCACAACAAGCTGCAAAACTACCCCCGAAGTACGACCGCCTTTGTCTCGGCAAATCCGAGACTGAGCGTCAGGCATTTGGTGGCTACACCGAACGGTCGGTGATCCGCTTGAGAATGCCGGACACCGGCCACACAACGTTTACCGACCCTATCCGGGGTGAGATGTCGTTCGAGAACGCGTTGCTCGACGACCGAGTGCTGCTCAAATCTGACGGGTTCCCAACGTACAACCTCGCAGTAGTGGTTGATGACCATGAAATGGAAATCACACACGCAATACGTGGCGAGGAGTGGTTGCCAAGTACTCCGGCGCACCTCCGTGTGTACGAGGCGCTTGATTGGACTCCCCCGGTGATTGCCCACACTCCGCTGCTCTTGAATGCTGATCGAGGCAAGATAAGCAAGCGCAAGCACCCGTGGGCAAACATGAGGTGGTTTCAAGACGAAGGGTTCCTTCCCGAGGCGGTCCTCAATTACCTGGGGAACCTGATCGCGTTTGTTCCGGACGCGGAAAATCCGCAACAAGGGGTCGCGCGGGAATTGTTCGGATTTGCGGAGATTTCCGAGCACTTTCAACTCGGCTCGATCGGTCCATCCGGGAAGGTGGTCGATCTGGACAGGCTTGATTGGCTCAACGGTCAATACATCCGTCGAATGACGCTCGACGAACTCGCAAGGCGGGTTGATCCGTTCATGACCGCCGCAGGGCTTGATACCGGCAACCCGATCTTCATGGGTGCCCTCGCGCTCGAGCAGGAGCGTCTAAAGCGCCTCTCAGAAGCGCCATCGGTGCTGTCAATCTTCTTCAGGGAAGAGGTGTACGCCCAGGAAGCACTGGTGCCCAAGGGTGTGACTCCCGAAGTTGCGCGACAGATGCTCGACGGAGCAATCTCCGTGTGCGAGGGTGTCGCAGCGACGGGTGAATGGACTGCGGAATCGCTTGAAGCGCCATTCCGAGATCTCGCGATTTCACTTGACCTGACGACGGGCAAGCAACGGGGACAGCTATTTGGTGTGGTGCGTGTTGCATCCACGGGCCGGACGGCGACGCCTCCGCTGTTCGACACCATGGCGATCCTTGGGGCCGAAACCATCTTGAAGCGTCTCGCTCACGCGCGGCTACTTCTCGCCGGTCTCGGAGTTTAGTGTTGGTTTGACACAAGCCTGGCGACGCTTGAGGATCGCTAATCGGCGCGTGGTCGGTGATCGGGTTCCTCTCAGGCTTGTACGGTCAGGCAGTTCTCTTGCCTGCCAACTGGGTAGGATCGACCGCGGTAAAATTGGCGCGATGGACGGACCAGATACGGTGCGAGACACAGATGGCTTCCAGCCCGATTCACTCGCCGGTCCGCTCGAAATCCTCAGTCGCCATTCCGGTGGTTCCGCGCCGGCGCGAATGTTCGTGCTGTCGGCGCCCTCCGGCACCGGCAAGGATTCGGTGCTTGCCGGTCTTCGCCGACGTAATGTCGACCTCCACATTGCAGTGGCGTGCACCACGCGTCAACCTCGCCCGAGCGAGGTAGATGGAGTGGATTACCACTTTGTCGGGCGGGAAGAGTTCGCCGAGATCCGAGGTTCTGGGGAATTCCTTGAAGACGCCGTCTACGCGGGACATGGTTACGGTACACGTCTCGGGCCCGTTCGCGAGGCGCTTAGCGCATCACGCGATGTCCTCCTGAAAATCGAGGTGCAGGGCGCAGCTACCGTTCGTCTCAAGGTGCCGGGTGCGGTCCTGATTTTCCTGGCGCCTGCGAGCCTCGACGACCTCCGTAAACGTCTGGAGTGCGCCGCAGTGGAGCGCGGAGTTGCAGACCAGGCAGATATCGAGAGGCGACTTGTCGAAGCCAGACGGGAACTTGCGTGCTTGCCAGGCTATGACTATTTGGTTGTGAACCACATGCATCGGCTTGAAGAAACTGTCCGGCAGATTGAGGCGATCATTCTGTCAGAACGAACCCGGATTGGTGCGGTGCCAATCCGCGTATGAGCCCTCCGTGTCAGGGCGGACTACGCCGACCTGCACGCACATCACGTTTCAGGACGCGACAATGGCAATACGGACGATCATCTCTGATCCCGATGACCGCATCGTGCGTGGCAAGGCTAAACGTGTGGCGCGAATTGATGATTCGATACGGCGCCTCTTTGACGACATGATCGACACGATGCGCCATGCTCCCGGGGTTGGCCTGGCAGCTCCACAGATTGGGGTTCCGCTTCGGGTGATCGTGGTGGAATACGAAGGGGTCCTTCACACGGTTGTCAATCCGGAGATTGTCAAGAGCCAAGGAACCGAGACGGATGACGAAGGGTGCCTAAGCGTTCCCAACTGGCAGGGACCGGTCACTCGTGCGACGAGTCTGGTCGTGAAGGGCCGTGACCGTGATGGCGCTGAGGTCCGGATACGTGCCGACGGATGGCTTGCGCGGATCTTCCAGCACGAATGTGATCATCTTGACGGAACGTTGTTCATTGATCGTGTACAAAATCGTGCGGACATCCACTGGGTCGACCCGGATGAAGATGACGACGACGAACCGGGTGGCACGAGGCGTCGCCGGGTTCGTCGCAGAATCCGGTCATCCGCCGCGGTCTCACAAGCGGTCCAATCAGAGACATAATTGGTGACTATCTCCAGTTCGGTGCCGATGACTGACCCGGCAGGGCTTGGTGGGATTGATCAAGGACGTCCGCGTGCGGTTTTCTTCGGCACGCCGGGATTTGCTGATGTCGTACTGAGGCGGTTGTTGCTTCCCGGGTCTCCAGTGGATGTCGTCGCGGTTGTGACGCAGCCCGATCGTCCGGTTGGCCGGTCACAAACCCTGACGCCGCCCCCAGTCAAGGTCACGGCAGTTCACCATGGCATTCCGGTTCGGCAGCCCGTGTCGTTG
>Ga0209596_1001534_pt1 | contig 19759 bp, 22 predicted proteins | sample M_130807_MF_Meta_FD_187314 | JGI IMG/M metagenome (GOLD analysis project Ga0209596, IMG submission 187314) | Freshwater microbial communities from Lake Montjoie, Canada to study carbon cycling - M_130807_MF_MetaG (SPAdes) (version 2) | ecosystem: Environmental > Aquatic > Freshwater > Lake...
AGCCTGGTCAGCATTGCCGGTCATCATGGCTTCACTGATCTTCTCATTCCAACCGAGTGCATAGATCCCACGGACACCCTGTTGGATGTTCTGGTCAAACACCCGTTCATTCCGGGTTGCCTCAGCAGCAATCTCGTTGAGCCGCTGATCCTTGATGGTCAGTAGGTTTGAATAGAAGGCAGGGTTCTGATTGATCTGAGCCTTACCAAAGGACAACTTGCCCATGGCTGACATCATGGTCTCCACTTCAGCCTCATCCTTGGTCTGCGAGATCGCTGTCTCAAAGCCACCTAGGAGAACCTTACGAGCAACGAGCGGATCCGTAGTGGTCAAGTGGATACTGTCCACCATCTGCTGCATGGCTACACCCACGGAACCCTTGGGATCCCAATCATGGCCGCTTGCACCAGCAGTCCGTAGAGCCTCAGCGATACCGTTCTGAGTCTGCTCAACAGCGATGAACTCTTGACGCTTCAGCATCTCCGCTTGGAACTTACCGCTGAACTCAGCGTTGGCTTCTTGGGCAACCGAGGCAAACCCAGCAGCACCATAGATGTCTGATGTGAAGGCATCCATGCCCACCTTCTCGGCGGCCTGTTTAGCGATCTCAGAGAATGGGACAGGATTCGCCGGGTCTGTGGCAGATGCTGAGAGTGACGCTAAAGCGTTCCTGTACTGGAGGCCACCGGATCGCCCAAAGTTCTTACGGGCTTCCATGAGGAAGAAAGGGTTCGCTGAATCAGGTGCATTGTTCTTGACAACGGCTTCCTTGAAGGCGCGGTTGAGGGCGAACTGCCGCTCCTGTGGGGTAGCGTTGGGATCTACATTGAGATTAACTTGGGAGAAGTCAACAGAGGCTCCTTGGATCGCAAGGTTCCGCTTGTCCTCTTCAGCAGCCCGAGCCATCATTCCTTGGAGTGTTGGGGAGAACCCTGAGAGAGCCTCACCCAATTGCTGTAGGGAGTTACCACGGAGTTGTTGCCCTGGTGCCGGGGTGACATTGAGGTTCACCGGCGAGGCTGAAGGTTGAATAGCAACCTGCGTGAGGTCACGGGGTGTAAGGGATGTTGCCATAGTTAGTACCACCCACGGCTAGTCATGCGGACTGATGTAGGGATGGAACCCATGAAAGCCTCGCGTCGAGCAAGCGTTGAGTAGTTGGCGGATGACGAGGCACCACCAGTACCGAAGCCCATCCGATCTATATTGCCATAAGTATTCACAGCACCGAGGACACCTCCACCTACCTGAAGAGCAGGAACAAACGGACTCGGTGCGGTAGTCGTTGGGTAGGAACGGATCATGATTCCATCGGCTTGCCCCTGCATACCAAGTTGTTCAATCATCAGTTGGCGACTACGAAAGTCGTAGTTGAGGTTGACATTGGCGATGGATTCATTCTGTTGACGGGTGAACTCGTTCATCAACATATTGACGGAGTTGCCTTGGATACCCGCTTCGCCCGTAGTGGTACGAATGGAACCAAAGGCCGTCTCTGCTTCCTGACGGATCTGCTGCACCTGTTGAGCCTTACTGATCTGCTCCTCACGCTGACGGACACCGACCTGCTGATATTGGAGTTGCAGGTTCTCTTGGGCAAGCCGCTGCCCTTCTTCGTACTGGTACTTCTGTGAGTCAGCCGCTTGCTTCTGACCGGCATAGGACACACCGGCACTTGCTGCTGTTGCTGCCACCGATAGCACTGCCATGGTTCCAGCAGCAGCAGCTGCCGCTCCCTCTGATGCTCCAAGAGCAACACCGATGGGTGCTAGGAATGGAATACACATGAGTTAGATAGCCTTTCGGTAGTAACCGATTAGTTGATTGTTGTGAGTAGTGATATTGGTGAGAGTGAATCCCACCCACACCAGCCAGTCTGTATGTTTCGTGTTTCGCATATCGACCCAGTTTCCTGCTCCAGAAATACCGGGTATCTTGGAAACAGGAGCAATGATGTGGTTCACCCACAGCCGACTCTGCCGCAGGAATGCCATAGGAAATGTGAAGAGCTCTTCAGTCCCTAGAAGCCAGACGGTGCCGGTGGGCGTGATCCCGAACATGGCCGTGGGGTTCCCTGTTTCCCCGATGACGGTGAGGCACTGCAACGAATGCGCCAGACCCTCCCGCAGAGAACACAGCGGATCAACCCCCCACAAGTCGCACTCTTGTCTGTCAGCCTCACGCAGAGCTCCTGCGATCCGAGCACAATCGGCTTCTTTCGAGGGACGCACATGGGGGGTCATATTGTCCTATTACGGGTTGAGTAGTTCGCCTCAAAGGAGGCACTTTGGATCCGACATGGAAGATGAGATGTGCTCACTACAGATACCTTGGCATCAGCAGCGCGGCAGTGAACAGGGAACCTGAACGAGTCTGTAACTAGATTCGGAGTATTGGCAAGTAGACTGCCACCGAGTACTGACCCATCGAATGTGTATGAGAATGGCGTTCGATACTTAGGGGTCACTTCAACCTTGAAGTTCCCTGTTTCCTCGAACGATAGAACTCCATAGGTGAGTTGCAAGCGGCCATCAATGATGGGCTTATCCTGGTTCCGTGCATACTGCTTCGAGAATGTCCAACGCATCTCGTATGGAACACCCACCCACGCAACGGTTCCAACTAGATTCGCAAGGACAACTGCCTCAGTGCTAGTGACCTGAATAGGCTGATACTTGATCCCGTTGGCTACCACTACGGGGCTATAGGCACTCAGGTTTAAGTTAGCAGGGAAGGTGAACTTAGTGGTTCCATAGACGGTTCCCGCGACTCCTGTGATGACTACGCGACGGTCGAGGTGAACACCCCAAGTTAACCCTGTGTCTGTGAAGCGTCCTTCAAACTCCACCTTCTCCAAGAAGGTTTCGGTACCACGGGTAACCACCATGTACAGGATGTGGTCGTACCAGTGCATACCTGCGACTACTGCATCAGCACCGAGATCCCATTTGCTCCAGGCTGATTGGATCTTCTCGCTGCCGTTTACGAACCACTTATGGTTGTATAGGCCGGTAGATGTACGGAGGAATGCCGTACTGTCATGGGTGCTCACAGCAATCTGTTGAGGTACCCCTGCAATATAAGCAGGGATGTTGGCAGTGATATCGAGTCCGTCATACTTCTCATCAACAGAGATACGCACATATTCACGGACACCCACATTCTGTCCCTTGCTCTGGATGAACAAGAGTGATCTGCCCGTAGGTTGTGGCTTACAGACCGAGGAGAAGTTCTCGAAGTCTGTGGTCTGAACGATCTCAACAGTCTCAGGGGTCAGGTTGGTATCCGCACCGGAACCTAAGGAGAACTGAGTGGTATCCGTGAAGAGGATCAGGCGTTCATCCCAACCGACTGCTGCTCGGAGTGCTGATACCTGAGAGTGTGCTACCGATACATCGATGGGATCTGAATCAATGATCTGCGTTGATGTTGTACGCCAGAAGCCGAAATAGTTCCCCGCCTCACTCATGACCACCTTGTTGTCCGCGAGGAAACCAAGGCGATTCCTGTAGAGGAACATATCGTTGATCTTGCGTCCAACGAATGACGGAGGGGCTGCTGTTACAGCATCACCTACCAGGCGGAGATCCCATGTGGGTTTGTAGCATCCAAAGTTGCCATCTGACCTTCTTACAAGGACATAAGGCAGCGTGGTGTCTGAGAGTGTCGTAGTAACACCGAAGCCAACAGACTCTTCCCAACGGCCTGAGCCGGTGATTCCATCGTTAGCGATGAAGATCCCGTAGTAGTCGCTCGTAGATGGATCTTCAATGTCAGCACCAATGGCTATCTTGAATCCATGAGGAGCCGCTAGGGGTAGATCAGAGATACGGGCTACCTTGCCCTTGGCGGCGGACATGATGGTTCCACCGGCAGAATCAGATGTCTTGACGGTGAATGTCTTGGCAATACCAGATTGACTCTGAACCAGGACGATGGTGGATCCTGTGATAGTTGCTGTTACATAGTGAGTAGCAGTTCCTCCGTTAATCAGGGTCACCAAGGCAGCAGCTATGGTTTCTGTATCAGCGGTAGGAGCACTAGCAGTTGTCGTATGGGTGTATGGATAATCAGTAGTCAAATACCGAATCGTTACCGTGTACTTAGTTGAGTAGGAAGCCTGGATGATGGCTACAAGAGCCTTCTGTTCCGCCACCGCAGTTGCTGTAGCTTCCATCGTTACAGCCGTAGTGGTGTTCAGCAAGAAGGTGTAGTCAGCAACCGTGAGTGCCCGTAGGTTCGCAGGGGTGCTGAGGTAACCAGAACCAGGGAGCGTGAAGGCTGTGGTGCCGCTGCCACCATCCGTATAGACAGGCTTCTCTACACCAGCAAGCGTAAATACCTTCAAAGTAGTTGAGGTTCCGCGCACCACATACCGCTCAACCGAGTCACGATTGATGAAGTGCACAAACGGTGCTGCCGCCTCAGTTGTAGCCAACCGTTCCACATGGTTCGTTGGCGGCCGCTTAGTCAGCCCCTCGGTCAACGAAGGGTAAGCGTTGGTCTGCTCCTCAAGCTGTGAGGGCAACCGCATCTGAGGGGGCTGCTGAGAGACCCCTTGAATCAGGTTGGGGATCTGGAGCGAGATTAAGCTCACGCCCACCTCCGGAGGTTCGATGAGACATCTGCATTGTTGAATATGTTGAGGTCTGCTTGCTCAGATTCAAACTCACGAAGAGTCATCCAAGCCTGAACCTCATCACGCTCCGTAAAGGCAACGCCCTTCTCACTCCCAACCAACCGGGCTACCAAGGTGCGCCCTGCTCGGATCATGGCGTACCTGCGGGCTGACTCAGGCATATCGTCCCATTCCAGGAGGATGACTACATCGAGTTCATCCATGTCAGTCGTGAAGACATCCGTGGAGTCCTCACGGTTGTAAAGGAAACTCCCTCTCTTGGCGACATCCTTAGTCGCATGGTCAACACGAACCCAAGCAGCGGGTACCGCAATCTTGCCATTGACATTCTTAGTCAGGGTCTGCTTGGTTAACTTGTTCCAAGACCACTCGCGGCTGCAAAGGTCTCGGCAGACTTCATCGAGGATGTTGAGGGACATACTCACATCAGCCGTAGCCGTTGCTTCAAGCGAAGACACCGGGGATTCCCCGATGCAGGACAGCATCGTGTTGATCGCAGAGATCTTCGTTGTTTCAGTGAGTGCCATGGGGTTCTCGATGGTTGCTTAGGGGATCAAACAGAATCCCCCTGCACCTATTTCTAGATGCAGGGGGGATAAGTGGGTTAAACAGGATTAGGCAACAGCAAGACCAATGGCGCACTCAGGACGCAGAACGCCGAAGCCAGCCATCATCTTCGAGACAACCAGGGTGCCCTGGTACTCGATCTTGCGCTCCATCTCAGTCGTGACATCGAACTTCTTGACGCAACCAATGGCATCAGCGTGTCCACAGATACCCCAGGCCTTAGCCATGGAGTAGGCAGTCGAAACGGTACCAGCGTAGCCAACGCCGTTGTCACCATACACATCGGTAACAGCATTGGCGTTAGCGAACAGAGTGGTGTTAGAAGCCAGTGACTCCTTGGGGAACAGGTTCGACTTCATCAACTTGAAGCCAGCAACCTCAACGGTAGCAGCGGTGCCCTTGGTGACATCACCCACACCGCTACCGTAGTCCTTACTGAAGCGGAAGGCCTGAGCAGTAGTCACTGCTGGTGTTCCCAAGAGAATCTGGTACTGCTCTGGACGGACAACGCAGAAGCGACCTTCCACCGGCACATCCTTGTTATCCAAGGCAACCTGTGCTTCATAGAGACCATCAAGGATTTGAGTGCCCGTTGGGTCAGTAGTGCCCTTAGTGATGATCTGACCAGCCAATGCCGTACCGTTTGCCGAGGTGGCACTGATAGGTGAAACGGCGTTCGCTGCTGACCAGAAGGTGGACATTGCAAAGCGGTCATAGGCATACGCAAGCGCACGACCAAGTTCCGTTGCAATCGGTGACCGTACATCCCAATGGTTTATCAGCTCATCAACATCATTGATGAGCGTGTTCGCGGTCAACATATTGTCGAGCGTAAGGATGCGCTCGGCGTACTTGAAGTTCGTCAGGTAACCCGACGCAGCTTCAAGGATGTTGTCACCAGGGGTGTGCCACTTCGCGGTAGCAGAACCGTACAGTGGGAAGGATGCAGACTTGCCGGTAGCAATGCTGCGGGTCCGCACAAGGTCCTTCATGACGCACTTACTTTCGTATTGCGAAATGATTTCTCCACTAAACACTTTCAGGAAAAGCGCACGGGCATCACCTGATTGGTTGATCTGTCCAAGACGGTTAATTGCTTGATTGAATTCGCCAGCCATAATAGTTTTTCTTTCTCAAAACATGACAAAGCAGGATTGTTGGTTGTCCTTTGATTACGGTGCAACACCTGAGCTGGTACCCAACGCATTGGGCAGCCCCGTGTCTGCATCTTCTTCTGGGAGTGTGGCCACCCAGGCTCCTGCTGGAAGCCTGACGCGACCATTTGATTTCACCTTAGTTCCATCCTTCTGCACCACGAACACACGGGCATCGACTGACTCTGCAAGTTGAACCGGGGTACCCTCAGGTACCAGGATCACGCTGCTTGAGCAGCCAAGCACGAATATGAGCCCGAAAGTGGCGGCGTTTGCCACCAGCACCCGGGTCAGCGTCTTGGGCATAGGTTGGTTCTTTGGCTAATTTGGTGAAGTAATTGAGTAGTGCCTCAAGGAGTGGTTTGAGCCACCCCCACATTAGGCAACCTTCTTCGAGGAATCCTTTGCGAGGATCAGTCCAACACCGGCGGTGATAGCGGCGATTGTTGCCCCGATATCCATGGCAGTTGCTGGGTTACCGTCGAAGAATGCTGCAAGTGCGGATCCGATAGCAACAACGATTGCAGCGATACCGCAGATAGTGGTGTTCTTGTCTGACATATTTATCCTTGTTGGAAGTTGGAAGCACCCATACGCAAGGACACCTCGCGCCGGAATGCTGGATCAGTTTGATAGCGGGGATCAGTCATAGCAGTAACCATCTCATGCTTCGAGCGGAACCCAATCTGAGTACCCGTTGCTTTCCCATCGACCCGCGCAGGGCTCCGGTTCTGAGCATCGAATTGTGCCTTGAGGGTCTTGATGGCAAACGAGGCAGACTTCATGTTGCCTGAGCCCATGATCACATTGAACGCCTCTTGGTCATCTGCTGAAAGGTTCTTCCCTGCCCAATCGATGACCTCGTTGAAGCCTTCACGGCCACCTACGACTGCATAGACACCTTCGGCTTGCTTATCAGCGACTGCCTTCTGACCTTCGATGTAGGCATCAACAACTGCCTTACCGAGTCCAAGGGACTGAAGCTTGGCATAGGAGTCCTCGGACAGGTTGCCCTGGTTACGGAACTCCGATACGAAGCCATCGAGTGCCTCGGTACCAATGACCTTGGCAGCAGATGCTTCATCAGCAACTGGCTCAGTCTTTGGATCCTTGGCACCCAACTTCGCCTGTAGTTCAAGGTAAGCCTTCTCTAACTCAGCGGCATCTTTGAACTTCCCGGCAAGAGGGGCGGGTGCTTCGGAGGATGCAGGGGATCCCGAGGGTTCCGCTACCTGCCCAAAGTCACCCGCTGGCACATTGGCCTCTGCCTCTGCACGGGCGGTCTCATCAAACCGTGCAGCGTAAGCCGCATCGTTGGGACCTTGTGATGGATTAATCTCGAATACTGGTGTCGCTTCAGCCATTTGGTGTCATTGCTCCTGGTTGCATCTGTTGTCCCTGTTGCATCTGTGCTTGCATCAACTTCGCACCACCTTGCACAACACTGGGACCGAGTTTCTCAATACTTGCTTGTTGCTGTGCCTGTTGGGATTCCTGTTGGATCTGCTCTTGGCTCTTAACGAGTCCATTGAGGTCGAGTCCAAGTGCACTTGCTCTCTTCGTGAGATACCCCTGCACATTGATGTATTGAACGAGTGCCTGTGGTCCAAGGCTGTCCTTGACACCCACAACAAACGCATCGAGTTTCTGTAGATCCTGTCCACGACCAAGGGCATCAAGGCCGGTGACGATGACGGGACGCACCATGCCCTTAGGCATCTTGCGGAGTTTCTTCTTACGCAGCATCTGACCCATGACAATGAGTACGAGGGGCTGCGATAGTTCTTCGCTGAGGGTTGCGAACACACCACCCAAGGATGACTCCAGCTCTGAGATCATTGCGCGGACTTCAGTAGCAGTCACACGCTCTCCCCCACGCTGTACCGCAGTGTTCAGGAGGAACGCATATCCGAGGCGATCCTTAATCCCATCCATAGTGTCAAGGGCAACCCGGAAGTCTTGGTATTTCTCTACCTGAAGAACACTCACGTCGTCTGCGATGCCCTCACGGATAGCACCGTTAGGAGCATCCTGTAGGGTTCGAGCCTGTGTGAGACCATTGGGGTTCACAAGGAACAGCATTCGTGATGCTGCCATGGAAGCCTCAACGATGCTGCGGGTCAGACCTTCAAGGCTGATCAAGTCACCGAGGTACTCCTCAACGAGACCGCGACCATAGTCCTCGCTCGATACACGGTTCCACCTGAGGACAACATAGGGCAGATCTTCAGCAGCGTAGGTAGAGCGCGAGTCTGCTACTTCGCAACCGGCTACCTCTTGCCAGACATCAAACTTGCCTGATTCCTGTCGACAAGCAATGGTGTAGACATCGACTTCCCGGGCGACATCACCTGATTCCATGTAGACAGCAGCACGGATCTCAGGGGATAGTACGGCTAAATCAGACACTTCTTTCGTGACGATGTGGATGATGTTGTCTGAGGGATCCCGTTCAACGACATAACTCTCAAGCCCACGGAACCGCCACTTACCCTTAGGGGTTAGTTCGATCAAGCCGTTGCCTGAGATCAGGAGGTGGCGCATGGCCTCATACATGATGGGTCGAGTCTGCATTGACTCGATTTCATCCATGATCTCCTTCTCCATCTCGCTGAAGGCATAGTCAAGTTCACCCAAGAGATCAGCGGACTCAGCAGCCCGGATGGTTTCCCGGTTGATGGTGAAGCGGAAGAAGGGGGTATTCGGGGGGAGCAGCGAGAGCAGCAGTTTGGCTGCTAGGTTGTTTACCCCTCGGGCTCCAAGGCTGTTGTAGGGGGTAGGGAGTGCCGAGGCAGATCCTGTACCGGCGGCTGGATACATATATGGCAGCGTCAGTTCAGAGCACTTACGCGCCCGAAGGACATAGGAGGAACGCTCCCCATCCAAACGGTTCCACTTCTCCTTAGCCGAGTAGTCCATTTAGTAAGCCCCAGGGATGTTGGCACCGGATCCATTGTTCACCGACGGGCTCAAGGGGATCGTCAGGAGATCCAACCCGAAACCACCGGGCTTGCGCTTTGCCATGGTTGCTGCCGTAGCCTTGAAGGATTCAGCCATCTTGACGGGTGCCGGTGGCGGTGGTGGTGATGGTTGTGGCTTCGGGATCGAGGGCATACACATGGTTATTTTTCCTGTTGTTCTTTGAGCTTTAGTTCGAGGAATTGGATCACTGACCAACTCCCAAGGCGATGCCAGATAGCGCGGTCTTGATCATCCAACCGAGGGATGGGTAGAGGGAACCGCGCCTTCAAGGCAACGATCAATTGGGGATTGATTAGCGGGATTTCAGTATCCTTCATTCCATAGGTACCAATCCAGGCAGGATGACCTCGCCGGTGTCGTTCAATTCCATGGGCAAAGTGTTCTCCCGGATCCGGTTGAGAGTCCATTGGTAAGCCGCAAGGTTCCAACGGGCAGCCTGTAGATGGGGCTCATCCCGATGCCCAATCATGTACTTGGTCAGATGCCGTATGCCTGAGTCGAGGTAGCGCGATAGGGGCTGCCCCTTCTCCCAGTTGCGATCCCCATACTTCTTTGCACCCAACTCCATGTAGCGGGCATCTGCTTCGATGATCTCCCAAGGAAGTAGATCGAACCTGCCCTTCCCCTCCCGTGTATCCCGGCGGCTACCTGTGTTCCACTCCTGCCGCTTGCCACTGTCCTTCAGGCTGATCCCTGCGATTTGATGATCACTCATTCGACCACCGAGTGCTTTCCGTAGTGGACAATCTTGGGTGCCTTGGGCTCCACACGGATGTCATCACCACACCCAAGGTTCACCAGGCGAACCTCAAGCTCACGGATCCGAGCGAACTGCTTCTTCTCTCTCTCCATGTGGTAGTCAAGTTCAGCCAGGGTGTCGGACAGTAGGTTGTCTGAGACAATCCCATACTTGCGGCTTGCCTCTAAACGCTCTATCAATGTTTGCGGCTTTGCCATTGCAGATCCTTTCAGTAATCGGGTGAACTGTCGATGATGAAGAACAAGAGAGCACTACAAGCCGCTAAGACCACGATGATGGTTCCAAAGACAAGGACAAAGTCAAGCATGGCTTGGCTCCCATAGGCGAACGCGACCCGTCTTCTTGACATAGTCACCCTTGCGAAGGATGTAGGCACACCGGGCTTGAGTAATGGCTACCGCTGCTGAGAGCCCTGCTTTCGCATAGGTCTCCACGACACCCGCCCAACCACCCTCATCAACGATCTTCTCTGCCCGCACTGGACCAATGCCTGGGCACCCTGGGTACCCATCGACTCTGTCGCCGGTGAGCGTTTGGATCAGATGGGTTCTGTTGGCATCAGCAGGGGTAACTGTGATCACACCGGCATCAGGGTTGTTGGGGTTGAACCAACGACCGGGGATGGTCTTCATGTCCTTATCAGCGGAGACAATGATGGACTTGGTCTTGCCTGTGGCGTAGATGCCCATGACATCATCAGCCTCAAGGTTCTTCCAGGTCTGGCAAGGCCAACACTCCTTGATGTAGGCGCGAAGCTCCACGAAGCAGATGGGCTTACGGGTTGCCTTACGATTTGATTTGTATTCCGGGTACACACCCTTTCGGAAGTTCATGGCATCCGTAAAGCACACGGTGTAGGAGTCTCCCCCAAGTTTCTCCACGAACTCCACGATGTCTACATCAACCCGACTCTTAGCCTCAGCGAAGTCTGAGTGGAGCGTGAAGAAGTCATCACCCCAGTTGATCACCTTCTCTACCGATGCGGCTGCTGTGTATGCGAGGATGTCACCATCGATAACAATATGTGTCTTCATTTCTCGTCCCTACCATCTCGCTCTTCAGCATTAGTAATCATGTTCCGCACTCGCATTGAGAGCATCTCAGTCATCCCAAGCATCTCGGGAGCACTCCCGTTGGTTTCCATCACGATTGCATAAGTTGTCTTGGATCTGTTCTGGTACCCAAAGAACACGAAGCAATCCATGCGCTTATCGATCTCTTCGAGTAGTTCTGTGGTGCTTGCAAGCTCAAGGTCTTTCATGCAGATTCCTTTCCGTAGTCGATTCGCTTCAATGACTTGATGCGCTGTATCAGTTGCTTCCGTTGCTCTGACCCTGGAGGCCAAGTGCGGATCTGTGTCATTAAGGATGCTTGGGTGCGCTTCTCGATGAGGTAAGGGGAGACCATCAGGGCAGCATTGATTGCGTTGTCTCCATCAACGACCCACTCCCAGGCTGTACGGGCATTGGGGTTGGTTGTTGACTTACGGCGGATGCGCCCACCCCATTCCCTCTTGAGCGCAGCGAGTACCCCAGGAAATGTGTTCGAGACACATAGGCGCGCATTGCCCTTGCGGTAGATCGCAAAGGATCCTTCACCATCGATATAGCCAGCCAGATAAGCAATCCAATTGCTCCTTTCAATGAGTCTCGGCCCATGAAGCCCCGGTACGGAACTCACCATCGAGGGCACACCGGAAGCCAAGGGTTTCCCCTGCTGACTTGATGCAACCAACGGCATTGGTGCCAATGTGGTCTTCAAGACCCCGACGGCATTCGATTTGGAACTCATCATGGATCCATCCGATGACTGCATAGTCTTTCCCCCATTCGAGATTTGCCCAGGACATATTCTGAACGAAGTGCAAGAGTGCTTGCTTCATAATGACTGCACCGGCAGACTGAAGCAGTGTGTTCAATGCTGCGTGTTCTGAGCGGATAGGTAGATGTCTGCCATCGAGACCAATCAGGTACCCACGCTTCGATGCTGCTGATACGCAGTCTTTGAGAACCTTGTAGGCACCCACCTTCTTCTCGAAGGAACCCCGGAGCCGCTTGCCTTCCTTCACACCACCACCAACAGTCATGCCTAACTTGAGATCACCGGCTCCGTAGATCATGGCATAGATCAGAGTCTTGGCGATGTTCCGTTTCTCTTCAAGATCTGCATTGTGCTTATCCCGCTTAGTCCCTGGTGCAACAATCCCGAATGCAATGGCGTTTGTCCAATGGATATCACCCTCAAGCACCGCCTTGCTGTAGAGACCATCGTCATAGGCATGGAGGAAGTGGGATAGGCATCGAAGCTCTAGCCCCGAAGCATCAGCACCAACGAGCACCCAGTTGGGACGGGGACCAAAGAGGCTGCGGCACTCCTTGCCATAGGGTGACCTTGAGGCAGGAACCTGCGCCATGTTGGGCTTACTGTGGGTTGCTCTGCCGGTGACTGCACCATTGGTATTGATGCGGCCATGGATGACTCCATTGCGGGACAACTTCACCCATGCTTCCTCACCTTCACCGATCTGCCCAAGACGCTTCACGATCAGTAGGTACTCACATAGAAGTTTGGCTTCCGGATAAGGGAGCTTGGAGAGCACAGCCTCGTCGATCTTTGGTTGCCCTGAGGGAGTCACCTCCTCCGCTTGCCACCCGTAGAGTTCATTAAGACCTCTCGCAATGTCCATACGAGACCCTGGGTTGAATACAGCGGTCTTCACCTTGGTCTTCATCTGAATCATCTTGGCTGGGAAGACCTGCACCAACTGTTCCTTGAGATCCACCCGCTTGATCAGTAGTTGCGCGGTGAGCCTGTCAGCACCAGGGCGATCAAAGTGCCACCCTGCCCGCTCAATGCGTTGGCAGATCCGAGCGACCCCTAGTTCCAATTCAACGGCCTTCGGTGCAGGACCCTGTGCAATCAGGTGCTGATAGAGAGCAAGGGTGACCTTGGTATCTACCTCGCAGTAGTCCTGCATCTCCTGAGTCCATGCTGACCAATCAGCGTTCTCACCGTAGGTGTCCTTGAGGAGCCCAAGACGCTGCCCCCATGCCTTGAGGCTGTGGCTACCAATCAGTTCCTTGTTGAATCCAACACGCTTCCAATCATCATTGCGGAGGTCTGGGTAGACCAAGCGAGAGAGTGTCAGGGTGTCAAGGATCTTCTTGGTTGGAATGAATCCAAGGAGTTGTTGGAGGATCGGTAGATCGAAGCCAATGATGTTCTGACCGATGATGCAAGATGCTTCTTGGAGAACCTTGATGGAAGCACCATGACCTGAGGCAAGACTTGTAGATGTAAGGATGGCTCCGGTATTCGCATCACGGGTGACGATGCACCAGATCCTTGTGGAGGCATCGAGTGAATCGGTCTCGATATCGAAGACCACAGAAGTGTCCAAAGTATTTGGACTATTGCTCATGGTGCTTGCTCACTCCCGATCCAGAGCCGAAGGTCTGCTGCGGTGCCCCGGTGGAGAATCCCTGGTGTCCCTGCTCCCATACCAGCACCTTCAATGTTGAAGCTGACCCACTCTGCTGCTTCCTCATCAGTCATGCCCTGCTTGACGAATACACTGCACAGCTTCGGGTAGCTGTAGATCACTACAGGTGGATAGCCACATCGATCAATGAAGCCGATGACGGCCTTGTCTGCTCCATCAATCCACAAGGTCTCAGCACTTTCCTTCTTTGCGGATTTATCCATGTTGGTCAACTAATTATAAGTGATGCTTTCGCCAAGGCAATAGTGCAATGCCGTGGATTTCCACGGAATTAGAAGGGAGACTCTTCGAGTTCCTGTGCAGGATCGAACATGGCGCACTCGCTCAAGCGACCAGTGTCCTTGTCGTACTCCAGGCCCATGCAGGATCCTGTCTCACCTGTGTAGCGGCACTTCAGAACGCGCACTCGCATTTGGTTCTTATTGTCGCCCTGTTGGTTCCGCTCAAGAGCGATGACTGAATCACTCAGTTGAGCAATGCTCTGAGATGACCTGAGGTGTGACAGACTTACTTCACCGCCCTCCTCATGGCTGCGCCCATCGATACGCTTCAGGTGGCACACAACAAACAGGGTGATCCCTGTCTCCTCCACCAGGGTGCGAAGCTTGGTCATCAGGTTGTCCAACATCCGCCGCTCATCCCCTTGCCCATCATTGAGCCCGGATACTGCAATGGATATGTGGTCGAGTACTACGGCCTTGCACCCAAGACCCTTACCCATGTAGCGGATGCGGTCGAGGAGGTTCTGCCCCTCGGTACTCCCGAAGTGGTCATAGAGGAACACCTGTCCAGCCGCGAAGACCTTGTCAAAGGAGTCCCGTAGTTCCTTCGGGTCAGCCCCGAGGTGGAGCCGCTTGTTCGCTTCGAGACTCATCAGGCCAATGGCGGTACGCGCTACGGATTCCTCAAGGGCGATATAGCCCACGGGGATCCCTGCTTTGATTAGGCTGAACGCGAGTTCACGGCAGAACTGGCTCTTGCCTACACCTGTACCGGCGGTAACTGTGACGAGTTCCCCTGGGCGGATCCCATGGAGCATTGCTGATAGAGGAGCCCATGGGTACGGGATGCCCTCGGTTGCATCGAATGCTTGGATGCGCTCCCAGATGTCGTTGGCTGAAACGATGCCATCAGGGCGGAATGGTGGTGCTGTCCATATGGCATCAATCAGTTGCTTCGCCTTACCACCCTTGAGGCACTCGTTGGCATCCTTCAGGGGCAAGCGGGCTATGAAGGCTTTCCCGGGACTCAATACCTTGGCACATTCCTTGGCAGCGAGTTGCCCTGGTTCATCCATGTCAAAGGCGAAGACCACCCGGTCAAACCCCTCCAACCAATCGAGGCTCTTTGCCACTGCCTTGGGTGCCGATTGGGCACCATTGGGTACCGATACCACAGGCCACTTGTGATCCTGCATCTGAGACAGGCTCATGGCATCGATCTCACCCTCGGTCACCACGACCATGCGCCCACTGCCGGCGAACCGATGTTGCCCAAAGAGCACCATTTGAGTGGCATCACCCAGGATACGGAACTGCTTGTCAGCGGTACGGATCTTCTGAGCAATGATCTCGCCTGATGCGTTGCGGTACTGCGCTACCTGTACGGGTACACCAAGGTGCTCACCGATACCGTAGTTCCATGATCGGCAGGTTTCCTCGGAGAGACCTCTACGCTCCAGTGTCACATATTCGGTTTCAATCATTGCTGCGAAGTCCTTCCGCTGTGGGGTTGACGCGGTAGTTCCATCACCACGCTCATGGTGTTTGCATCCAAAGCAGAATCCGTGACCATCGGAGTACCGCGCTAGGTTGTTCTTGGATCCACAAGCCGGACAAGGCTCATGGCGCAAGAAAGAAGCTTCAGTCACGGAACTGATCTCCCGGGGTAACCACTGCCGTTCGATCACCATTGATCCAAGTGCAGGACACCGTTTCTCCAAGATGCTTTATGAGTGCCAAGGCATCTACGCGATACACGGGTAACCACTTCTCCGCAGTATGTGATCCTTTGCCGGTCGCCCCGGCTAGGAGTCGACAAATTGTCACACCAGCACCATAGGGGTAGTCACCTTCAAGTGCGTAGAACGACACTGTGATCAGCTTCCCACCACCTCGGTACTTGATGATGTCTTTCATGCTTCCAGCGCGTAGTTGCTGCGTGATGGTGCAGGAGTTCGATTAGGTGTGATGCGGTCATCGAGTAACGGCATCTGTCCAACGAGTGTTGAGAGGAAGATGCGGAGTGAGCGGATCTCTACGCGATCCAAGGTTGCAAAGGTGTCTGATCCAAACTCGATCTTGAGTTCACCACTCGACTCCGATACTTGGCAGAAGGAGGGCTGACTCGGATCATCACTGACCAACCGTGGATTGAATACTTGCTTGTAAGCCATATTGATTCGTTTCTGTTAGGTGCATCATGGAGCCCTGTTGCTCCTGCTGCGCTGCTGCTAATGACTGAATGAATGAAGGGGTGTCAGATAAACGCATCATCAACAACCATTCGCCGCGATCTCTACGCATCACAACAGCGGGACACTTCTTGCCCTTACTGTCCTTGATGGCCTGTTCGATGAAGTCATAAACAGCCAATGACTTCCGTAACTTCACCTCGAAGTGCAAGCCGCCGGTTCCTCCTAGGTCTGCCGAGAGGCTCCCGCTTGATTGGGCTGCCCGGAAGCAACCAGGGAGATTTAAGTGCTCCCTGATTGCATCCCGTGCATCCCGTTCCCCACGCTTCCCTCGTTCCCGGTTGTTCATCAGAAGTCTTGCGCCTTAGGTGACTTCTTCTTAGGAAGTGACTCTCGCTTAGGTTCTTCCTTAGCAGCCGGTACTTTCTTATCCTCCTCAAAGTCTGAGAAGGTCTCCGTGGTGAAGCCCGCATCAGTCGCGCCGAAACCGAAGTCCGATGCACTGGATGGCATACCTTCGCGGAGCTCAATGATCTGTACACCACGGAGACGGAGACTCAGACCTACCCCACCGATGCCTGGTTGATTCCAAGAGGTGATCTCAACAGCAAGTCGAGCGCGGCTTCCATTGCCTACTCGGATATCACCATCAAGCTTGGTGCCGCGAGAGTCAAAGAGTGCCGGACGCTGAACCCAAGTCTTCCCTGACTTGGTCTCGACATTCGCCCGCAACTTTGCCTTGACTACCAACTTGCCCTCTTCGTTGCGGCTGTAAGGGAGCGAAGGGGATGTCTTGACCTTCTTGCCACCAGAACGCTTGGTCTCGTCTTCAACAGCAGCAGCGAGTGCCCGTGCAAGGGTTGCCTCAAGAGCATCCGCATCAGCACCATCTTCAAACATGATCCGTGTGCTATAGGTACCCGCTGCATCAAACTTCATGTCCGGCTCAGTCAAGTTGGGCCAGATCAGGGTTCCTGTGGGTGTCGTTAACTGCGTATGTGTGCTCATTTGCCCTACTTTCTATATATGTTGTGCCCGATATGCATACCTAACGATCATTTTCACCATTGTATGTACGAGAAGAGTATCTCGCAATGGTCAACTATTAACTACGAGAAGAAATACGGAGCATCCACCAACAACTTCGTATCAAGGGTTCCCTTAGGGGGAGCAGGTGGCAACACCATTCCCACGGGTAACTGAGCATTGATCTGTCGGATCCAATCACCCAAGGGATCACCGGCGAAGGTGTCCACCCATGCTGCCCGTAGTTCCCTGTTGAGTACCGGGGCGTAAGCAGCGTGTGTCAGGTAGGAGTCATGTACGAAAGCCATGTCAGGTACCCCTGCTGCTACCAACCGTATCGCTGTCTTCCGAGCTGCACAGGCATCCAAGGAGTGAACAAGGTTTGGAACGATGCCATGGATGTGCTTGCGCCTGTTGATCCGCGCTGTCTTCTTGCGGATCTGCCAGATGTTTGCCTGAGGTCCCAAGACAGTTCTGACCCGTGACTTGTCATAGTTCATGTATGACTGCTGCACAGTAAAGCCATCAGGGGTAACCCATGTTGCGTGAATACCGCTTTGAACGAGAACCTTGGCTGCTCGCTGCGCCCAACTGAGGAACGCCATGCCACCTACGCAGACCTCGCTGATTGCTGGCCATAGGCTCTTGATCAGGACTCCGCATGGGTAACTCGGATCCATCCAAGGTCCACCACGGTGCTGCTCGAAGTATGCCTCCCGTAGGTACATGACAGCAGACCGCTGCGAGATGCTGTAGGGAACAGTCATCACGACCCGCTTGATGAGGCTCCGTGTGATCCCTAGTTCTGCCCATTGAGCAGCATGGTCATCACCCCGCTTGGCAGCCTCAATGATCTTCTGCTGCGTCCGTGCAGCAACAATGCTGTAGATGTCTGCGGGGACATTGGAGGGCAGCAGGTTGACGGCTGCACCCCCTACTTCATCCTTGAGCAGGAGCGAGAGAACCTGTAGGCCATTGCAGCTTCCATCGACGGCAACCATGAGGTGCGAGGGTTTGCCGGCGCGGACATTGGGTACATCAAGGCACCACGCAAGGAACGAGAAGGGATCTGCGGCATCCTTCCAGCGACCCACGGTTCCTAAGGGATCCTTGGCGATACTCTCGGCTTCCCCTGAGTTGACCCATTGGCGGGCTGCTGCCTCACGCTCGGCATAGGTGCCCTTGACACCCCTACAGGCTGCCGCATGGCGCAACCAGGCTGCTGTCGCCTCCCCTGCATGAGGGATCACATGACCCTGCCCGAACTCAATGAGACCCTTCTGAAGGTCGTTGCCCTGGTGGGACAGCCCCGTGGACTGACAGTAGAACCTGCCTCGGAAGTCCAGGCTTGAGGCATGGAAGAACCGGAGGTCACCCTCACTCGCAAACTTAGAAGCAAGGCTGATGGTCTGAAGGATCCCGATGCGCCGTGACTTGATCCGCCGGTTGTTCTCGGCGACCCGGTTGGCCTCATGCCAGTACCTACGGATCTCAGCGCGTTGCTCAGGGGTCTTCTCACAGACCAAGTCGAGGATCGGAGGGCGCAAAGGGAACGAACCTTCGGCGTAGACATCCAAGTCGCCCACGGGTGAACGGGTTTCCATGAGCCTCTGCACCACATCAAGCACTACAGCATTGACGCGGTAGGGAGTGTGCTGCACAGCATTGATAGCTGCATACACCTCAGGCATGGTCTTGATGTCATGGCACTCGGTGGCTGACTTGGTAGACCCACGAACCAAAGGGAACCCAAGACCCTCCTCGTAACCACCATCGGTTGGTGAAGACCACTTACGGGGAGGGACAACCATGGGCATCTTGATGGGGTGCAAGGCCTCACCATGCTTCATGTTCTTGTGGGCATACTCCCAGGCATCCTCGGAGAGCGACAGGAGCACCACGGTCTGCCGCATACCACGCTTGTGGCTCCTACGCTCAAAGAGCCCCGTTGACTCGATGGCAGCAATAGCCAGGATGTACCCCACCTTGAGGGCAGTTTCATCGTCCCAAGCGAACTCGTTGACGATGTCCGTGAAGGTACGGGAGACAATCTTCCGGAGCTCCGAGGCTCTCCGTTGGGTAGTCCGGTGGGCAACCCATTGCTGATAGCGGGCTAACCGCTTCTCCTTATCCTTGATTCTGATGGCAGTCAGGATGGCCTCAGTCTGGATGGTCTTGGCAGTAATGATGCAGACGCGGCTGAAGGTCATGGACTTCGCAGCACCATCCATGAACGACTGAAGGGCGATCAAGGAAACCCGGTCGTACTTGAGCCCAAGGTTCCTTAGGGCAGTAGCACCTACCGAGGTTTCCCCGGGCAGAGTCTCCTCAAGGTGCTCTGTCATGGGCTGAATGGCTGCCGAGGTTAAGAGAGTTCCCCAGCCTGTCTCGGAACTCCTACCGGCATCCATGGCTACCTTGATCCGTGCATAGAACCGGCGGCGACCACGCTCATAAGACTCCAGGTCAAGTTCACGCTGAGAAAGCTTCTTAGACATCCTTGTCTCCTTAGGGTTCTTAAAGATTCATAATGGTTAAACAAGGTTGATCTTCAATCAGTATCAAGAGAAATTGTTTAAGTCTTTTTCCGGATCCTTAGATGATATTTTAAGCAAGGATATTCTCTCCCCAAGAGGGAAGATTTCAAGATTGATAGAAAGAAATATGCAGTTGTATTTCTTGCGTCTAACCCTGGAGCACCCTTAGGTTTCATTAT
>Ga0209596_1001536_pt1 | contig 19738 bp, 6 predicted proteins | sample M_130807_MF_Meta_FD_187314 | JGI IMG/M metagenome (GOLD analysis project Ga0209596, IMG submission 187314) | Freshwater microbial communities from Lake Montjoie, Canada to study carbon cycling - M_130807_MF_MetaG (SPAdes) (version 2) | ecosystem: Environmental > Aquatic > Freshwater > Lake...
TACTGGCGCTTTTAAATCTAATCGGCATAAATGTTTTGATAAATAACCCAAAGTACTCTAATAATAAAAATGAATATTGATAATCTAGTATTTTTTGATAAAAATGGTGAATCTTATAACTTCGGCCGATCCAGTTCTGGTAATTGGGAAGGCGCCGACTATTTTTTACCAATATCACTAGAACTATATGATTGCTCAAATATTTTTATTTTAGAAAATACAAACGGAGTATACACCTTTCCTAAAATGGAATCAGGTTCAAGCTTTGAAGTAAAGTGGAAAACTGCAAATAATAAAACTAATTTATTTTTATTTAATGTATTAGTTGAAGGCACTGGTACCACTGCCTATAACTATCTTGAAAAACAGGAGTATATTACAATTAACCATAGTGATTTTGACCAGGCTGGAACTCTGGCTTTAACCTATCCATTGCAGTTAAATATTGCATTTACTCCATCTAATGAAATTGCATATGCTAGAGTTTTACAAATTTATTATAAAACAACAACAGACTCAACCCTAGTATTAGAGCTTGCCGTTTATGGAGAAGGCGAGGGTGAAGACGAGAGACTTAGGATATGGTTAGCTAATTTTGGAATTAAGTTTAATCGACAAGATGCCTTATTATTAAAAGACTATGATTTAAAAGAAGCACTGGCAGATTATAAAGAGCTCAATGCGGTTAGAAAATTAATACTTGTAAACCGTGATCAAATCTATCCGTATATCGGAACCTATAAAGGTTTATTAAATATACTTAGCTTAATGGGTTATCGTGACGTATTAAGAGTAAAGGAGTATTGGAGAGATATTGATCCAACCTCTTCGTATTATAATAAATTTGCAATGGTTGACTTTACTGATTTATTAGATAGCACTGAAGACACTACCCTTGATTTAGTTGATCAAAATAATCAAATAAAAACAGGCGGTAAATTTGAAAAAACTGAATTTCTTGCTTTAACTTATCAATTTTCAAAAGCTGGAGATACATATGACGATGATGGCTTACCTAATGTTATTACAACTACTGATTTTACAGTAAATGAAATATTTTTTAAATTACATGGAGTTGTTGTAAAATTAAAAGATGAAATTATACCAATTAATGTAGTAATCAAGGATATTATAGGGGAATTTATCTATTTTGAAAAATTTAATATTAGGTATTGGATAGATGAAACTACTATTGAATCATTTAGCCTTAGTGATGAATATCAAATTAATATAGTTGAACCAGCTGACTATGTTTCAAGCTATAACTATACGCTTGATGTAAATAATACAATAGTAGATACCATTCAAAATGCAAATTCTAACTATTTAAAAATTAGGGATCTTAAATCTCTGTATCGTAAGGCTGGTGGAATATCAATATTTCCAGAAACATCATTTAATTTAGGACTAATTGACCCATATGACGATAGTCAATTTTATTCTGTTGATAAAAAGGATACCTTAATCCAAGCAATATCAGACTACTATTCAACGCTTAAATCATTTATTTTTGAATATCCAAATAGTGTAAGCCCGTTAGATCAAGGTGATGATACTTCAGATAAAATAGGGTGTCCAATTGTAATAGAGGCATATGTTCCAGATTTAACGCTACAGCAGTTAGATGGAATCCAATTTATTGATTTTATAACGGTTGCTGCAACCACTTCATCGAGTACAAATACAATCAGTACCGGCCTTAAATATTTTAGTTGTGCAACCATCCAGCCATTTAAAGTAGGAGACTATATCAAAGTATATCAATCAGTTTATTATAATAATTATATGATAGGCCGAATTACTGAAATAAACCCGCCCAGCATGTCGGGTAATACCATAGTGATAGATGTATATTCTTATAATGGAGAAGGTACACTCACTGGCTGGACTGTACAGTTAATTGACAGACACTTTACAATTAACAATCTTAAATATAAAAATGTTTATGAAATTGAATGGATAATAACTGGTCCTCAAAATTATAGATTTGAATGGCGAACTAGTACCCTTGGTACTAATAAAATTCCTCACATATTACCACATACTGGAGAATATGCAATTGAGATTAGAGCTTATGATATGTCAGGGGCAGTCTCTAACCAATTTAGAAAAATTACAGTTTCTCCAGACCAACCTATTATTCAAGTGTTTACTAAAATACCTGATAAATTTAGATATGATTTTAAGAATCTAGATAATGTAACGATTGGAGACTTGGCAGATAGCCCATTATATTATCCGTATGCAAATGTAATAAACTCAGAAATATCTTCAATTTCAAATCACTATTTAGATTGGAATACATACTCTAATTATTATGGAGTAGGTGCAAACCATACGGATATTCAACTTTCAATTACAGAAAATTCATTAATTCAGTATTCTGAATCAACTGAAACCATTAAGAATAGCTGGGGAACAGGTTCAGCCAATGGGCAAGCCACCATTTCTAATTATTTAACTGCAAGTCTTGGTGATCTATACCATGTTAACTTTAGTAATTTTGGATTGACTGCCGATCAATTAGATGGATTCTATATTACGCTAAGAGGCGAAGATTATCAATATAATTTAAACTCAAATTTAGTAGCAATTAAATTTGGTGGATTTGATGAAATTGATTTAACTACACTCGCTAATCCAACAATTGAGGAAGTATTAGACTATTTACAAAATACTTCTGAAGCAGGATTATCTAACTATTCATATCAAATAATTGAAACACAGGTTGGGCCTAGTGCACTTCCTCTTAGCCGAATAAAAGCAACGGCTACCTATCAGGATCCGCAAAATCATTCAATTATTAAATTAATATCTAGTGTATCCGGATTAGATTCAAGCCTAAATAAGTGGACTCCAAGTTCTGCTAATTTAACAATATCATCAACCGATCCATTAATATATGGCCCATCTAGTTTACCACAAACTGTATATGGCCCATCTAGTGTACCAGTACCTGCAATAACTGATGGAGAATATACATTAACTGACTTTGGCGGTTCTGAAACTCTATATGGTAATACCTATTTAGCAGTAGGCGACCGATTAAGAATTCAAAATGATAATGGCGACTATATAGAAGGAACTATTACTCAAATGACGGTTGGCCAAACGGTTATTATAATTGATGAAGCTCACGGAGCAGGTACCTTATCTGATTTTAACCTATTTTTAATTGATACAGTATATACGTTTAATAAACCAGTATCAGTATTTAATCAAACTGAAATTAATAAAATTCAACAGAACTTATTACAAACAAATTTAAGAATTGATGAAGATCTACTGTTTTTAGACTGTCCATTTGACGATTGTCTGCAGACCTTAAATCCATATACTCCAGCTGCTGCATCTAATATTAACTATTGGATTGATAAAGGCTTTGTTAAATATGATAATTCAGAAATAGGCCCATCATCTATTCCAGCAAGTCAAACCGGTTATTTACCATCAAATTATGATGAAAATTCATTTAATTTAAGTAATATTAAATTAACATACGGTTCATTAATTGTTCCATTACATCATCCTATTTTTATTACTATTGCAAACTTAGTTTCAAATATTGAAACTGTATGGACTTTAAAATTAAATGATGACCTTATTGTAAAAGTTATTTCTACATCATATTTTATATGGAGATTTACTAAACCTGGTACTTATACACTTGACATTGACTCAGTTGACACTAGAGGAAATCACTCAATTTCAACTTCTAGTATTATAATATCAACCCTAGTTACCCCAAGTGAGTATAAAAACTATATTGAAAAACAATTAAACATTAGAAAGTATAAAATAGAGCATAGTTAATATATGCTTAATAAATAATAAAGAAAAAATAAATAAAACATGCCATTTACCGAAACAACCCTAGCTACCTCTTCATTATTGGAGACAACTTTTATCTCAGATATGAGATTAATAGTTAATGCAAATACTACCATTGTTAAATCTAAAGTAGAAGATATTATTAATGATCTTCAAATTGATTTAGTAAATAAATATATTGGTGTTGATATTCCAATTCAAAAATTATATACCAATGATGCAGTTATTTCAAATCAATTAATACTTAAAAGCGGTACTGCCGGTACGTCAGGTACAACTGCTAGTTTAACTCAAACGGCTGGGACTTCAGCATTCTTAGCGGATAATATAAACTTTACCCGAACATTAACCTCATTAGCAGCTGGTTCTAAAGTATTAACTCCATCCGTTGTTATTGGAACTACTGTAGGAAATTTAGCAGTTAGCTTTCCAACCTCTGGTGGATCTGGCGTTGTAGATAGAGGTTTATATGTAGGTGATGCCACTACACCAATTAGTGCAAGTTTTTATGGAGAAGTTAATATTAAAAAACAGGCAGTGGTTCAAAGTTATAATACTGACTTTGATACAGTAGGTACAGTTAGAACACTAGAGTTAACCTCAGTAGATGTAACCCCAGTTTCAACCAGTGGACTATACGCAAATTTAACACTTTCAAAAACTGATCCTCAGTTTATATATGTTAATTTAAAAACACCGGCTGCTTTTACCTTAGCCGCAACTAATTCAATTTATTTACTATTACACGAAGATTTTACAACAACTACAAGTAGACCAGTTGCCGGTCAAACATTTACCATTATTTTAAATAACTTAATTAATAATAGTAGTGTTTCAATAAGCACATCAACTTGGCCTCAAGCTCAAGCTGCATCAGGTTCAGCTGCTGCTATTAATATTATATCAGGTATTACACAAACTGCCACTGCCGCAGCTGGAGCCCTAAAATCTGGTTATATAAACGATGCTCTATGGCCGACTGTTCCAGCCAATGCAGGTGCTGCAATTGCTGCACTTAGTACTACTCAACAATATGTTAGACTATATAATACTAATATTCAGGCAAGTACAACTCCCAAGCTTAGAGCAACAAGCGTAAGTTTTACAAAAACCCAACAGTCAACTAATTTTTCATATTACACAGTTACAAATAGTAGTAATATTACTATTAAAAACTAATAAAACTAATCTAACTATAAATGGCAGTTGCTCCACTAATAAAACCAATTCAGACACAAAAAGGAATGTTTTATACATTTCAAAGTTCTCTTGAGGATTTAACCTTAACTTTTAATAATACTAATAAGTTTAAATTTTCTAAATTTGCACTTTTGCGTATTCCTGAAATTGGAATACCTACCAGCTTGGCTACGGATAATCATACTCAGTTTTTAGCTCTTGGCGAATCGCCATTATTAGAAGGATTAAGTGCGAACCAAAATATAAATTTAGCCCTTAGTTTTCAAAATTATGCTCTTAACTTTGAGAGTTTATTAATTTCACAAGCGACATATCAAAGAGAACAAAAGTTAAACGTATCAGAAAGAGTTTTTTTTAAATGGTTAAAGGAACTAGGTGCAATTAGATGGAGAGCCGCTACTAATATCGAAGCAATTTCAGGGTTGCTTTCAGGATTGCCCGCTAGCGAAGCTCGGTGGGCTGAGGCTTGGGGAGATGTTGGTAGTACTACATATAACCGAGTAGTTAAATATATTGCAGACATTGATGTAATTAATTCAGTTCGTAACAAAGATAATTCATATAGCGAAATTTATATTCACGTACCAACAAATGTAGGAACTACTCCAACTATTTTATTTAATTCAATTGCTGACCACAATTATCATCCAGATATGTTTATTATGAATTCTCCTGGGGATCCATTAGATGTAGAATATTTAAATGGCCGACACTATGATGATACTCATCCATATGCTGGAATGCATTTACGTGCATATTATGACCTAGATTCAGATTTAGTTAATCATGGAATATCCGATTTAACTGATACTAATATTGAGTGGAACACAATAATTCCTGACTGGTTAGATTCTGCCGATAATTATATTGTAAATACAAATCCTACTGGTATAGGTTATTGGTGGGGATCAAATCAATTATTAAATGGTTATCATACAGATAAGGCTGCATATTATGGTGCAAAAATAGGAAAAGGAACATACAATGGAGTATCTGCCTCATCACAATTTAAAACTCAAAAAATTTATAAGGAGTATACCTCTACTAACTTAGATGTTGAATATTTAAGATCAACACTAGATGGAGTAGTTATTGATTTTAAATTATCAAATTATCAAGTAGCCGCGGCTAATCCAACAATTAATAGCTTTGCGCAATTAGCAGACTCAGTTTCAAATGCAGATTTTGAGTTTAACGCAATTCTTATTTATTATGATGTATACGATCCGACCACAGGTACTTCACTTGCTAATCCGCTAGTTAGTGAAACTAACCTATACGGTGTCTATTTTTTAAATAAGATAGAACAAACTGGTATTAATTTTATTATCCCAACAATAACTAAAGAAAAACCAAATGTAATTAACCGAACCAATGGTAATGCTTTTGCCTATAAAATAAATCTTAAATTTGATACATCCATTGAAGATGTTGCAGTTGAAAGATCAATAAATGACCACACTACATTTGGATTAGATATGTTTCTTGATGTATTAACTGAATTTAGTAGCTTAAAAAATAAATTTAATAGTAAACTAGTAGAACTTTCTAATTTAAAAATTGATTTAGAATCTGCTAAAAATGCTTTATTAAATACAAATGGATTAAACTCATTAAGTACTAGACTTGGTGTATTAGAACAAACAGTTTCGGCCTCAACCTCTGCTTTTGAAAATTCAGCAGCAATTACTAACTTAATTACAAATCTTAATTCTAGGTTAAACTCGTTTGTTGCTGGAAAAACCTCTTTATCTACTAGTTATGATCTAGCTCCATTTAAGCCGGGCCAAGGTATTTCAATTGATAAAACAATTCCACAACAATTAACCATTGCCTCAACGGTTCAAGCCTATTCAAAAGTATCTGAAATTAATTTAAAATCAAATAATTCAAATACATTTACTGAGCCATTAGGTATTTCAAATACCTATATCAAACACAATAATGGATCGGTATTTAGCCTATCTTCAGATTTTGATATTCGAATAGATAATTCGCTAAATTCTTGGAAAAACGGTCAAGTTTTAAAAATAGTATTTGATTCTCAAATAATACCAAATAATTATAATATTAAAATAAAAACCAGTGCAACTACTAATTATAGTGTAACCATTGCTACATTAACCGCATCTGACTTTCCAATATCATATGACCGAACGGGAAGACCTATTATTGAGATTACCTGTATCAATTCACAAAACTTTACATTCCAAGTTGATAAAATAATAAGATAATTTAAATGGCTGATAACGCAACCCTATCCGACTTTCTAGCTGAACTCGGAGTTGATATTAATAATATGCAAGAGTTTTTACTTAAACTCAACCAAATGTTAACCACATCGGCTCCTACTGTAACATTTACTCAAACATTAGCAAATGGAACAGTTAGTCAAATTCCAATTGCATCACATGCTTACTTAGTAAGTAGACTAAACGATATTGATACTAAATTTAATTCTTTATTAAATGCAAATGGAAATAGAGTTGAAGTTATATCTGGTGGAATAACTAAAAGTTTTGAACTACAGGATATATCAGCAGTTATTAAAGATTTAAATTCAGTTTCAGAAAAGACTGTTACTAATCCTGAATATTTTAATATAAAAACAAATTGGTTTTTTGAATCATTTTTAAGTCCATTAGTTTATATTGACTTAGACGTTTCAACACTTATAACCTCTGACGTTGATAAGTTTGAAATAACTAGAATTATTATACCAAATACTCCAGCTGCTATTACCTATTTTGATAATACATATAAGGGTCAAAATAATTTAGTATACAATACTGTACTTACTAATTTAGGGAATAATAATATTGCATATACAGTTGATGTAAATGAACAAAGTTTACCACCAGCAAGTAGTAAAAACTCTGGAAATTTTCAAATTACTAACTTAATTAGTAGTAATGTTATTGAAAATATTGCTGGCCAAATCTCAGTTATTCCAGTAAATAGTTATACATTAAACACTATTAATTATACTGAATATGTAGAAGGTACAGTTGGCTCTATTCAAAAAACCTTAGCTATTGGAGATATACTACTAACTAGTAATAATTCAGAATATAGAATTACATCAATAAATCTTAATACAAGTTCAGTAATATTAACTAAAGCATATGGGATTGAGGCTATTGCAATTGGATCAGTTCTTTCAATAAAACCAGATCTTTTAATTGTTGATAAACTGCAAGTAAATGTTGGATTTAATGAACGCCAAATACTTTTCTTTAGACCAATTAGTACAAGATTAAAAGCAACAACTTCACAATATTCTCAAGGATTTGGCATATATACAAATGACTTAAAGATACAAAGCCTTGGGACTGAACTTACCCTAGCTCAATATTATCAAGGCTTTATATCAGATTTTAGTTTATTATTTACTGAATATTCAAGAGAGAAAAAAATACCTGCATCAATTGGAGTTGTACCAACTGCACCTACTCTGTCAGCCGCTCAATTTATAGTAAGTCAAGATAACGATCATATTAAACAGGATACAGATGTTAATAATGTAAAAGCAAGTATTGCATCATTAGAGACAATTAAAACACAAATTGCAGAAAAGGATTCTCAAATTAACCTATTAAGAATTGAAATAAATACAAATTCTCAATTAACGCCTGCAGCTAAAGCTCAAAAAACTTTAGACTTAAAAACTAAAACTGATCAACGAGCTACGTTAAGTACTCAATATTCAAGTACAATTTCAACAATTACTACTGCAATTTCAACCGTACCGGCTCTAATTAAACCTCCAGTTTATTCAGTTAAGGGAATGTGGGCAATTCCAGCAGCCAGTCCATCGCCTGATGGATATGGCCTACAAGAAATTGTTCAATTTAAAGTTTCATATAGGGTATTAAGTAGTTCAGGCCAAGCAGCGGTTGCTAACCAAATATCTATTCAAAATGCAGATGGATCAATTTCAGTTGGTTCTTTTTCTCCATCTAAAGAAGTTATAACTAAAGCCCGATCCAAGGTGTATAATTCAGCAACTGGTTTTTATCAATGGGCTGTTGAAAATGTACAAGATCCAAATATTGTAAATTGTAACCAAATTGAAATACCAATAGGCAAAGGCGAAACAATTGAAATAAAGATAAAAAGTTTATCTGAAGCAGGTTGGCCAGATTCTCCAGTTGAGTCATTTTTTTCTAATATTATTACAATTCCATTTCCACAAAATCTTGAAGTAGTTGAAGATGCTAGTGTAGTTTCACAAAGAATATTTGCAGAGGAGGCTAAAATTAATTTTAAAACTGACTTAGCTGCACAAGGATTAGACCTACACTTAGGTACTGCATTTAGTAGTGCAGATAAGTATTATGCACATAGAGCAGAGGATATTGCTAGTGGCTTCTTTTCAACAGGCGGAGGAATTATAAATCTTTTTTCAAAATTACAAACAATATCCAATACAATAGAGTCTATTCAAAATACTTTAGCTAGTGGAACTGGCACATTAAAGGTAAGTATAATAGACGGAGCTGGTAACCAAATAACGGTAAATAACGGTCAAACTATTGAACTTGATGCAGGTAATTATAAAGATCAAATTCAAAACGGTGTTAAACTTGATCATGGTAACATAATCACAAGACAATATACCATTCAATTAGAAAATACTTCACAAACTGCACTTCAATTAATATCTGCACTAAATGGTGCGCTTGGTCAAATTGCAACAATATCAAACCCAATAAATTCACCATCTGAACCATATCATACCTCATTAAGATATGATCTTTCTCCACTTGTAATTAATTCAAATTTAGCTGGAACAATTGGAGGTTTTAAACAGGTAAATGGATACCAGTCTTCTCAAGCAAAAGGCCAAATAATTTATAATAGAGCAAAATCAGTAGATTTAAGTAATAATTTAATAGAAGGCGATAGGATTGCACTAACTCCCCAAGATCCAGATAATATTTCATATAACACTACTGATACTGAGTATATTAACTATAACTATCAAGGAAATGTAATTAATGGAACAACTGTGCCATATGCACTAGGCCATTATCTTCCATTTGATCCAACCTTAGCCACTTTAACTATTCAAAAAAATAGTTTGCCCAACCAGTTATCAGTGAATCCAACTGTTTGGAATGGAACTCTTGACCAAAATCAAGCGCCGGTAGGCTATGGAATATTATCGGAATTTTGCATATCAATTGAGAATCCAGCTATTAAAGTAAACGGAGCGTATCATAATAATTGGAACGAAATTTATAGACCAACTAATCAGGCAACTTTAACCAGTCAAAAAACTTTACCGTTTAGTCATGCAATTCATTTTGAAACAAGTGAAAATGAAATATTCAATGCATTTGGTGCAAAACATTTTCAACAAGCCGCATATAGATTACCGGTAGCTCCTACTCCGGCTAACCAACTCCTAACATTTAAGGAAATTAATAGTCCTATTAAAACTTCATTTAATGATAATGATAAATATTTAATAGGTAAATATACATGTGGATCATATTTATTCATTTCGCCGAGTTCATATCAGGCCATTGGATCAAATGCAGTTAGTCCAACAATAACCAAACGAACTGTTGAATTTGGAACACCAAACGCTATTCAAATACCATTAAAATTTCAATATAGAGCCTCTGACTATTTAGCAAACATAGGAGGATACCGACCAAATGAAACATTAACCAATATTAGATATTCTAAAAAGTTAGGATTAGATATTTATTTAAAAGATGAAACCTTTTCTTTTGATATTTTAGCAAAAGTAAAATATCAAAGTGAAACTGCATCAGTTACTCCGCTTTCTCAAATTGCACAATCTGGCGCAATTAGTCAAAGCGATTTAGTAGCCGTAGTTGGAGGAGGATAAAATAATTAATTAAAGATTGCCTACTAATATTTCATATACTAAATTAGCGGACCGTAATGTAAGCTTTGGATTAATTAGAACAAATCCTAAATTAACGTCAAATGTTAAACTTACAATTGACTCAGCTGGTGAGCTTTGGTTAAATTCAATAGATGCAGTTAAGGAATTAACAGATAGAAAATACAAAAAATTTAGAATAAATCCAAACTCAAATCACCCAGTTAATATATATAAATTTTACGATTATGGAAATACTCCATCAAATATTTCATTTGCAATAGGGTCAACTATTAATACTGATAAAGTTGCAAATAATTTAAAGGATCAGTATGATTTTGATTTATATTCTAGCGGTGCCAAGTATTTAACATCAAGATTATATGCTGAAAAATTTAGTTATTTTGCACCACTATATTTAGATAAAGTTTTACCTGAATATTTTGTTATTTTTAAAATACCTGGAGCATCAAATTATACAGTAGGTGAATGGAAATCTAAACTAGCAGATCCTAATTTTAGTAAATCAGATTTTGCACTTGATCTTTTTAAAAATGCAAAAGCGGTTAAAACTATTTTATTAGATGAAACTACTAATGTTGGAAAATATATTAGAAAGATTCAACAGGATAAACAATATAATAAAAACCCATTATATATTAATTTTAAAAAAGGAGCTAGCTCGACATATAGAGGTCTTTCGATTACTGCTGGTACCTATGCTGAAATACAGCAATCTTTAAATTTAACTAGAGCAATTCCGCAATTAAAACTTGAAAAAAATATAATTAGTGGTTTTGAAACTAATAATTTAATTTATCCAAGAATATTAAATTTAGAATTTTTATTTAATGATTTAACCTCTTCGGAATATGAAATCAATAGATATTTTGGAATATATTGTAATTCAATTGATCTTGAAGAATTTGATATTGATATTCCAGCAATGTATAATGCATTTGAGGATAATTCAAATTCACTCATGACTATTTACAAACAGTCTGATACAATTTCATATAATTTAACCAATCAGAATGGCGTTGTACTTAGAGGAACCAATGTAGAGTCTGATTTAAGTTATTTAAACTCAGCCCTATCAAATAAAGACCTATTATATTTTCCATATTTAAAAACAAAAGATAAAGAATTACACTTATTAAATATAAAATCTCCAACTTATCCAATACCTACCTTTAGTCAAAGTGGTCAAAGTGTATTATTTTCAATAGATGATACCTCATTTGATATAGGCAAAACGTTTGGTGCAGGGGACTTATTTTCTCAAGAGCCAGCCTTTAATTATTCATTAGATACACGAGCAGCGGTTTCGGTAACAATTAATAGTACACCGTCTCACTTAGACATATTAAGAATATATCATCCATCCGGTTCAATATTTAATAATAGTGAATCGCATAGTAAATACGATGATATTGTATTTGTAAATAACTATTTTACAAGTATAGATACTAAATATTCTTTAGAGTATCCAACAATCTCAATTGTTACTTTTAATACATCTGATCCAAATAGTGGATCACCAACCTTTAGCCCAAATACATCAGAATTAATTGGTACTCAGTATAAATCAAGTATAAATGGATCTAAATGGATATGGAATGGAAATTTATATATACCAGGAGTATTAGGTTCTAGAATATATGTAAATATTAATAATGCTGAAATTAATTCAGTAGGGTTTACGGATTTAACCGAATTAGCTCAAACCGTTGCAACTATTGTAAATAACTTTAATGATACTACCCTATTTGGTTCAAGTATTACAAATAGTGTTTTTATACAAGTCTCTGAACCTGGTAATAGTTATCCACACTTAGCCGTTAAATATATATCAAATAGTCCACACATCTATATAAATGGAAAAAATACTTCCTCTATTGTATATGCAGATGGAGGATTTAGCAAGATGAACCAACCGTTAATCGCATTTACTAATATTGAAAATATAAAAGCTGAATTACCTAATATAATTGTTAAAACTAAAACTGACTGGTCTAAAATTAATAGAATATGTAATTCAAGTTCAATCCTTAATTCTCAATTAAACACTTCAACCATTTCTAACTATTTAAGTACAGCAACTTTAATATTAGAAGATAAAGAAGAAGTTCAAATCAATTATAATTCTATTGAACTTAGAAAAATTGTAAAACCTAAGTTAGGTATTTTATCAATGTTTGAAATTAAAGATTTTAATTTTGAATACCATTCAACCCAATATTCTAAAATACCAGAAATTGATCTATATCAATATTATTATATACCTAAAGATATTGCTATTTTAGATTTTAATAAATACGTGTATAGAGCAATTGGCTCAGGTATAATTTTAATAAACGAAACCCAATATAATATATCAGTAGGGTCAACTCAATATATTTCACAAAGTATAGCAGGTTTACATAAATATACTTTACTTTCTGGAAATGTAATATTAATTCAAACAAATTTAATTCCTCAAAACCAGACAGCTCGACGCCTAGATATTGCAATATTAGATCAGGATCAAAATTTTCAAAATTTTACTGGATTTTTTGGATTTGGAGCAGACCATAGTGCCCCTGACCCAAATTCAGCAACTTATCAATATAAAGAAAAATTTAAATCTAATAATTTAATTAGCGAATATGCTGCATATTTAGAAAATTATTCAACTGAATTTGCAAATGATAGTAAAGTTATTCCATATATTTCAAAATGGGGAATTATTGACTCAACTGATGCTAGAGGTAATCCATACCGATTAAATTCTGATATTTTATTTGGAAAAGATAATTTCGGACCATCACATAGAGCAAAGTCACCAAGCGCTGAAAAGTTAACACATGAATGGTTTTATATTGAATCGGATTTTAATTATTCAAGTAATATTGACCTACTTAAACAAAATTATTACTATTTTAATTCTCCATTAGACATTAATTTATTAATTAGTGAGGCTTCTTATTTTGAAAAATATTTTACATATGTTCCAACTCTTAATAATATTGAAGTAGATTTTCCACAGTTTAGATACTCTAAATTAATGAATAATTCATTTAGTCGTCAATATAATACACTATTTAATGGAATACAATTTAGATTTTCAGAATTAGATAGTACCGGTTTAGTTTTACCTGGAACTACCCGATTTGAAGACTATAATTTTAGTATTTTATTAAAACCTGTGCCTGAGGATTTAAAAAATCCGCAATCTCCAATTAAATATAGAATTATTGAAAATATTAATGCAAAGTCAATATTAATATTGATTGAAGTTGCACTTAGTGATATTTCAAAAATTAGTAATGAATTATTGTCTATTCCAACGGATTCTGACTTTGCTAGGGATAGTCGAGTTGACCAGAGTAATATATTAACGGGTAATGGGCTCATCACTGAGGATCAGGTTAGTAGTTTTCAAATAGACACAATTGTTGAGCTGGCAGTTGCCACTACAATTAAAAAATTAAATCGCAATAATTACTATTTAGATTTAGTAGAAGCATTTACTGGGGCAACCGTAACTAACGCAGTAACCGGAGAGGCTATTGTTAATGATAGGGTTACTGGACTATATGTACCAATTGCTGGCGAAACGGTTTTAGTTAAAATTCCAGGTGGGTCTGATGCTATTATTATTGCATTTTCTGAAAGTAAATTATTTAATGAAATAACGTCAGGTAATATTACAAATGGATCAGTTAATAATACTGATCTTAATCAAAAATTTAACACAAGTACAATAGTACCAGCCTACATATCTACTGGAATTAGCCCAGACGTATACGGGCCGTCTAATTTACCTTTACCTGAACCAACTGCTACTATTAATGTAGTTAAAATGGTTGACTATAGAGGTATTGGATATCCACCTGTATTAACTGGATCAAACAGATTAGCTCTAAATATAGTTAAACCCGCACTATTATCAATATTTGGAGATTATAGAATTTCATTTAATTCAAATGGTGTCTCTAATTTAACCTATGCCTTTTTATATGCAGCCACTGATAAAAAATATAATACAACGGCCTCTGCCTTTTCAACGGTTAAGCTTGCAGTTGGGGTTGATTTAAGTCCAGGCTTAATTAATTTAACTAGTAATGGTTATATTATACCTGGTGCTAATCTTAAAGATCTTCCTAAAAACTATTTTAAACTAGAGGAGTTTATTAATCCAAGTAGTGCAAGTCATTCAACTCTAACTAATCCAACTAATGGAGATATTGCACCACTACCTGCCTTTGCGCCATTAATGTTTATTAATTCAGTCGGTGAAATTTCAATATTATTAAAAACCAGCTCAGAATTTAATAATAATTTAACAAATACCTCATTAGATATTAGTCGATCTGGAACAACTACCCATGCACTTAAAACTGTAAATAATAATTTATTAATAATTGATTCGCCTACTGTTATTTATGATATATTAAGCGAAGTTATTCCATATATTACCTCTGGTACTACAACAACTACCACTCTAGCCAGCGGTGTAACTACTACTACCACTACAGTTATTAGTCAATTAAATTTAGCAATTAACTATGTTGGACAAAGCGTAATAACTAAATCATTTACTCTTCCAGCTAAATTTAAAATTGGAGATATTGTTAAAATATATGATGTTACTCAACCAACTGTCCACTATTTAATTGGTGAGGTTACTTTGGTAACTGAGACAGTATCTAATAGTGGAAATTTTTATGCACTTACTGTATCGGTTCGTAGTCAAACCACTGCAGCCACATCAACTGTTCCAGATTGGGGTATTAGTTGTACGCAAAATATTATTGTATTAAAGCCGGCAGTAGTTACCAATGTTTCTACTGGGGTTAACCAAATTATATTAAATAAATCAAGTTTTCCAAGTGGATCATCCTCTGACTGGTTATTAAATACCCAACAATTTCAACTATTTGGTGGTAAAAATTACTTCTTAAATTTATTTAAGAATCTATCATTTGCTAATTTTAGTGAATTATTATTAAATCCGACAGATTTAATTTCCTATGAATCTTATATGGATGGAACACTTTTGCCTGGTAAACAAATACAAATATCAGTTGAGCAAGCTGAATTGGTTAATAAAAATACAATTATTTCAACTAGTCCAGAGTTTGTTCAAACAGCCAGTCAACAATTAATGGGAGGAGTAATTCATAGTGAATCTCTTTCTATTCCATACGAGATTTTTAGATATTCCGGAGAATATGATATTGTGTATAAACCGGTTTCAGGTTTTAAATTTAATTCTAAGTTAGGATCAACTGATTTATCTGCTTCAAATACATTCTTTAATACTGAGATTAAAAATTTCTTTACTATACCTGAATTTTATTTAGTTAAATATGCGGAGTCTAAAATTTTAGATTTTGAAGACTCTGACTCTTATTTACCAGTATATCCATTAATTAACGAGTCGCCTATTGATAAAACCAGTTATAATGCCCTATCTAGTAGTTGGGATTTTAATTATCACCAGTTATATACCACTAAAAATACATATTCGTTAATACCAGGCAGTAGAAGAATTACTGAAGATTATTCATTTGTTTCAAAACTTATTAATTTACCAATGAGCATTATGGCAGAATCATTTAATGCAGTTGAATTACCTATTTTTAATTTTGAAATGAATGATGCTACGTTTAAACAGTTTAATCCAAATGGACAGTTTGTTGATCTTATATATGCAACATACCCAAATGAAATTAGATTTAAAATAAACTTTGAACTCTTAATTTCAAGAGCCCTAATCGAAAACGGACTAAGGTACCAGTTTAATAGATTTTTTATTGATGGAAATACAATATTAACTAATGATTCTTTAGTATTTGGAACTTTAACACAAGACCAATATATTTTAGCCTATTGTAAAGATAATTTATCTAAATTATATACGTTAGGTCAGGCTCAGTTTTATATAAAATCAAATGGCGGATTAAAAAATACCGTTAATTTTGCTCAAGTATCTACTACAAATCTAGCAAATAATGGATACACATTAGACTTAAATAATATTCAAATAAATAACACAGGTTCCGCAATATTAACTGGCTCAATACCAGCCGGCCAAAGCACTGGATTTAGCGTAGTTCCAAAATTAAAAATTAACTATATTTAATGGCAATAAACATTAACCTAAAAGAAATATTTTCAAACGATAGCGCTGGAGACATTTCATCTAAATTAAATTTTAATTTTAATCAGTTACTTGCACTCGGTGTAGGCCAAATTGGTTTACAAGGAGCCACTGGCTCAAGCGGTTCAGCTGGACCAATTGGCCCAACTGGTGCAGCCGGCGAAAACGGCCCAGCCATATGGTCATCTACTAGTGGATCAACCTCAGCGCTGGGAGCAAGCTCACCGGCTAATTCAGTAGTTGGAGACTATTATATTAGTGATGACGCTATTTATAAAAAAAATGAAGCTGGTACCAATTGGGAAATTATTACAAATTTTAGTAATTTATTTAGTGCAGTTTCTGTTGCTGGAACAGTTTCATGGCAAACTGGCATAAATAGTTCTGCTATTTCTAGACTTATTGTAAATACTAAAAATTCAAATGGCCTTGACCGGATTACTACACTTGGAACCAGCGGAAACTATACTACAAATTTTCCAAATTGGAAAGCAGCCGATGCTACTTCTCAAAATTCACAAGCTACACTTTTTAATTTTGATGCAAATACAGTAAAGTATTATATAGCAGGTAGCGCTGATGTTAATGGATATACGGTTACACCAACAACCCTAAGGGCTGGTAATGCATTAACTGATGAAGTTTTTCCGTATACTTCATTACTTTCTTTATATTCATTTTTTAATAGTGCAGATGCACCAACTGAATCTAGTCAATATTCTGGAAATATTGGATATAGGCATCAACTTGAATTAGGCTCAGTTGATGAATTAACTGAAGGTTTGCATGGAACTGCTGGTACAAGTTCAACCTATGTAGTAAGTCCAACTTATCAAAATTTAAGAATTAGAAAATATAGAATTGCAGATACTAGTGGAAGTTTTGGTGGAAATAGTGTTATCCTAACTGATTTTAATCTACATGCAGAGGATGGAGTAACCACACCAGCCTTAACCTCAAAAATAAAATGGAGAGTTAATAAAAAAACCTCTGCAACTAACAGTACAGGTTCGGTACTTACTATGACTTTAAATCCTGGAATAACTGAGGCTAGTGCAAGTAATAGTATTAAAACAAGTTCAATTTCTGCAGTAGATGGTCTTCATTTAGTATCCAGTGAAACTGGTAATTCAGTTGGTCCATTTAAATTAGCAATTGGATTTGACTCAACTAATACTACTAATGGTACAAAAAAGGCTATAATTAGTTCAGATAGTACAGAGACCGTAAATTCAATTACATTTGCTAAATTACCAATTACGGTAACTAGTTCAGCTGCTAATATTACATTGGCAACTACTGGAATTACCTCAAATTCAGATACTACAATTTCATCAACCAGTACACCAGGTGCAGGTGATGACGGTATTACAATCAGCTCAACCGGCGGTGGTATTGGTTTATATTCTGGAACAAGCGGTCGATCTATTAAAATTGGAGGAACCAAGGCAAGTCCAGCAATTACTATTTTAAATACCCGATTAGCGAGTGCCATTCCATTTGCAACCTCTACTGGCACAGCCCCTACCTATTCAAGTACGGATGCCAATACTCTTGATGAATATCAAGAAGGTACATTTGTGCCAACGGTTTCATATCTATTTAATGGAACACCGTTAAACCTACTAGAAGCTGCCACTGGCATATTATATGCAACGTCACCAACCATTGATGCAAATTATGGAATTTATACAAAAATTGGAAAATTAATTCAATTTACAATTAAATTTTCAATATCAAATTGGTATATCAATGCAACTTCAACTATAACTACTCAGGCTCCACTTAATGCATTTACCTCATATGATAATATTGATAAATTAGATGTTGGAAATATTGCAAAAACCGCAACCGATTGGTATCACTATTATGGTCAAGAACAATATCAAATTGCAATATCTGGAATACCAAATCACTGGCCAGATCTAAATGGAACTGGTCAAAGCGGTTATGGCACAACAAATATGCACTTTAATGTTTCATTAAATCCAAGAACTCTTACTAATACAGCCTCTTGTATTAGAACCTTCCCAATGGACTATTCGTTTGGAAATAGCGGTTCAGTTGGAACAAGCGGGCCTTCAACTCATCCATTTGAAGCTATTGATCCATCCTCTATCTATGCACAATTTAATAAACAAGGAAGTGGGGCTGGTGCTACTCCTGAACTTAGACTATACGGTAATCGTAAAAGTTATTCTGCAAATCCTAACAGCTTAAATAATATAAGTGGAATACGCTCAAATGTATCAATATATGATTTTTTAACCATTAAAAATGACGCTGCGGCTAATGGTAATACAATTGATGTTGTTATAAGCGGCAGCTATTTAACTGGACACACAACCGCACCTTAAGCTTTTAATTTAAATGGAATGCTCTTTTGCTTTTCCAATAGTCTATGAAAATCTAATAGAGCATTTGCATCAAAGCCATGCAACTGATTCATAATTCGGTTTAATAAAATTGTATCTTTTGCTAAATAAATTCTGTTTATTGGATCTATATTAAGGCCGCCGCCAATTACCATTACATTTTTATCAGGATCAAAATCGTTAAGCAGTGGCATCTCCTTTAATAGCCGGTCTTTAAATTTATTCTCTTTTAAATTAGGTAATTTAATAGTTTTCATTACTGATACCGAATATCCAAGATTTCTAGTACTTTTTAAATTTAACTTAATAATTTCATAGTGATCT
>Ga0209596_1001540_pt1 | contig 19701 bp, 21 predicted proteins | sample M_130807_MF_Meta_FD_187314 | JGI IMG/M metagenome (GOLD analysis project Ga0209596, IMG submission 187314) | Freshwater microbial communities from Lake Montjoie, Canada to study carbon cycling - M_130807_MF_MetaG (SPAdes) (version 2) | ecosystem: Environmental > Aquatic > Freshwater > Lake...
TCCTGTAAGGACTATTGTGTGAGTGAAAATAGACTGCTGGTCTTTTTGTAGGAGGCGGAATACAAAGAATAAAAATGTTATAATTTTGATTTATTTTTATAAAAATTGATAGTTGTCCTTACATTTATATAATTCAAGAACAATCACAAGATGACTACAATCCCTTTTGATAAGATGACTTTCGCTCAAAAAGTGGAATGGTTGAAGCAACAAGACACAATTAACCCTACCGAAGAAGAATTATGGGACGAAGTTTTGAAAGGAAACATCACGGAAGATGACTTTAAAGATATGATATATGAAAACTCGGCACATAAGATAAATTACTATGAAACGCCTCATAAACATAAGCGTCGTGCTATTTCAAATTATAATTTATATACTTGTGTTGAACTTCGCAACTTTATTAGTGTATGGAATAAAGAAACTCCTGACGAAAGAGAAACAAGAAAATATCTTATGCCGATAAAGGGGATTTACAAAATGAAAAAAGCAGAACTTGTAAAAATCGCAGAAGAGATTTTCGGCATTTAAGTTAGTATTCCAAAGTTTATGTGTTATATATTTTTATATTTTTATATTTTTATATTTTTAAGAATAAAAATGTATTTTTTTGAATTAAATAAATAAAAATTGATTACCTTCTCTACATTAATCATAATCAAGTTATAACAAAGAATGACAGCAATCGTTCAAAACGCCGTAATCTACACCGCAACCGCCACTCACGACTGGGAAATGGTCGTATATGTTGGCGAGGGCGAAAGTATCACTATTCGTGTGGAAGAATACAAGGTAGGAAAGAAAAGGTGGATTAATACGAACGCAACTTGCCCTTGTATGAGGCGTATCGCCAGTTATTGGAACAAAAGGCATAAGGACGACATCAAAGAAGGAGTAATGCCGAAGATTAAGGGATATAGCAAGATGATAAGGAATAACCTGATTAAGGAAATGTTAAAAATTGACTGGGGCAACAAAGTTGTTGGAGATGATAGTGAAAGCGAGTATGAAACCGATGTGGAAAGTGATGATGATGATGCTGGAAGCGATGCTGGTGCTGAATAAGTTAGTATTCCAAAGGGATTTGTAGATTAGTGTAAATTAGTATCTGTTATATATTTTTATATTTTTTTTTGCGAATATAGTATAGGGGGGTGGTAGGGGGTGGTGGGGGGTATAGGGGGGGGTAGTGCTTAAAAAAGGGAAGATTAAAAATGTTCTATTTTTGATTTATAAAAATAAAAATTGATAGTTGTCCTTACATTTTATATAATTCAAGAAATCAAAATGGAATACGCCGAATGTTTCAAAATTGTCGCAACCGAGTTCAACAAGCAAGGAGATTTGCTGACTATTAAAACCGAGTTCAACAAGCAAGGAAGCGAGTTTAAAGAGTGGATAGATATTATGCTTGACAAAGGTTTAAACCTTCCTGTTGGTGCTTTATGTGTTCGTGGAGGTTGGAGTTCAATTGAAGTAAAAGATGAACTGATTATTGGATATTCTATGAAAGATGGATGGAAGTTTGAATTGATTAACAATTTAGTTGATGCGATTAGTGTTGAAAAATGCGAAAGATTTATTTGCGATTTCGGTATTAGAAATGCTTATAGAAGTTTTCTATATAATGAACTTGATGTTGATTTCCCTAACTTGAATGAAGATATTGGAATGAAGAACTTGATGTTTCAAATCTTGTATGATATTATTGTTATAAGTGATGAAATTGAAGAAATTACACCTAATGACTTTGAATTGTTATTTAAAGATGAAGAAGAAGAAGAAGAAGAAGAAGAAGAAGAAGAAGAAGAAGAAGATGATAATGATGGAGCAATTGTGCCTATTACTGATGAAGCGTTTGCCTTAATTGGTGGCGGTGTCGCACCTTGTGCTTAAAAAATATAAAAAATTGATACATTACTTTTATATATATCATTAAGTAAAAATGACTGAAATGACTGACTTTAAAAATTGGACTTGTATTGAACTGCGTAATTATGTTAAAGAGTATGAGTTTAAATGTAGTCAGGTTGGATTATATAAATGTAAAAAATCGGTATTGATTGAATGGTGTGAAGCACTTGAAAAAAACCCTATATTCAAGAAAAGCACATTCTCTTATTATGCTCGTTCAAATTATGGAGATTAAATATGTTTTTAGATTAGAATTATGTGTTATATATTTTTATATTTTTTTATTTTTATAGGGGGTGGTAGGGGGTGGTAGGGGGTATAGGGGGGTGGAGTGCTTATGGTTGCGGATTTTTCATAATCATATGTGGAAGGTGTGGAAAGTAAATACTACATTTTTATTTATGACTTTACTATTCTTACTCATATGGGATTTTATACTTTGGTATTTTCTTCCACACCTTCCACATATGATTTATCATTATGTTTAATCATATTTATATTTTTTTTTATAATTTTTAAAAAAAAAAGAATATATATTATAGTATATATATAGTATATATAATGGTTAAAGAAAGAGGGGAAAAAATGTTATAATTTAGATTTATAAAAACAAAAATTGATACATACTTATAACATTAATCATATTATGATGTTTAAGCAAAACTACCTGAACGAACTGCCTGATGATTGTATCAAACACATATATAAAAAACTTTATGATATGTCTGTTAAAAAAATTAGCACTTGTCCCTTAAATAAGAATATAGTTCATTACTATAATCTTCAAGAAATGATGAATGATGAAGACCCTAATTTTCATTTCCCATATCTTCAAATTGTAAGTAGAAAAGTAAATACACATTTAAAATATCTTTATGATGTTGAAGATGGAAATATTTATACTCCAAAATATAAGAAAATGATTATGGAACAAAGATGGATTGAAGCAAACGCTCATAAATATTTTAACCCTATCGTAGCACACGCAAAAAGAGTTGATGCTGGTCTTGCTAATACTCGCAAAATGCTTATAGACGACCATAAAATTAGATATGTTAGAATAAGAAGCGATAATTTACTTTCCACTCATCAAAAAAATCAGTATCTTCATAGGAGATTTCGCAAACATTTTTCAGGATGTTATGAAGCAATTATTGATGATGATACTCCTCACTACTTTAAAATGTTTATTGATAAAGGAGATATTGTTATAGTATTTGAAAGTGAGTTTAAAAAATATAAGGAAGATACGAGTATGAGTTGTCTTGGTGAATTGTTATGGATTTTTGATAAAATTGCGTGTGTGATTGAGTGGGTGTTAGATGATTTCTTTAATGATATGATACAAGAAAGAGATGAAAAATACGAAAAAGCAACTCCTGATGAACTTGATATGTTAAGAGACCCATTAGAGTTTGATTTAAGAAGAATTAGAGAAATAATAAATGAATTAGAAATAAGTGATTTCTTTATTAATTGTAATATAAAATTAGAAGGCGAAACCGCCATCTTTACAAAACAAAAACCAGTTAATGTTATTGTGATGAGCGACAATAGCGAGGACAGCGATTATTATGATGAAAGCGAAACAGACGAAATTGAAAATTAAAAATATAAAAATAAAAAATTGATAGTTATATAAGAAATAATCATCTTATAGATATAATAGAATGACTGACGAAGAAAAGAGACAAAGGAAAAACGAGTATCAACGAGAATGGAGAGCAAGGACACAAGGTAAGGAAACGCCATCCAAAAAAACAGAAAGCGTAATCAGCAAACCAGTATTATCAGTCAGTTTAGATAATATTGACCCTTTAAAAAAGAAACCAAAGAAGGCAAAAAAAACAGAACTGAAAGACAGCAGTATCGCAACATACACAAGCAAACTTCGTGCGTTTCATAAGCGTATGACTGGATTACAATTATCACAAAATATGATTGATGCGATTGAAGGAAATGAATACGATAAGAAGGCAATCCAAGATGAGTTTAAGTATATTGAAAACAAGATTGATTATATCAAGGAACACGAAATTAACGCCATACCTAACCTATGTAAAGTATTTGCGAAGTTTGTTGGATTTGCGAAACTGATTAAAATACTAACGCCTATGAAATGGAAAATTGAAGAAGCATTAGAAGTTCGCAGAAATGATACTACGATTAACGAAGAAGATATGATTAGTTTTGATAAACAGGAAGTGTTGGCAAACGCACTAAAACTTACGGACGATTACGAGAAAATTATGTATCTACTTATGATGCTTATACCTACAAGACGATTTGATGACTATCGCACGATGACTTATGGAATTAGCGAAGGCAACTACTACGATGACGAGAATATGTATATAAAAGATACAAATACAAAAAATAAAAAAAGTATCACGATTAGAATACCAAATGAAATTATTGATTTAATCCCAAATACTGGATACATATTAGGATATGAATATTCGCAGTCAGCGTTAAGTGTTAAGTTCAGTCAAGTTATGAAAAAGATTTACGGAAAGAAGATTAACGCACTTGACCTTCGGCGTATGTATCTAACAAGCATTAATGGTTTTAATGGAGCATCATTTATTGAGCGTCAAAAAATCGCAGATGATGTCGGTCATTCGGTAATAGAAAGCATTAAATACTCTATGAAGGTTCTACCTTCGGTTCAGCAACAGACAACTTAACCCAATTCTCTTTGATTTTAGCAACGCCGTCTTCAACGACCAGCATATCATCAATTACATCATTTCCTTCATCAGCAATATTACTTGTTTTTTTACAACTCTCTACAATAAGATTTGAAGTATGAGAAAGTGCCGTATCTACTCCCACAAGGGCATTAGCATAATTTATTTCATTTTCAACATCAGGATTAAGATAAGGTTCTCTTAAAACTCTCGCACTTTCATACCAAGTTTCGCTGGGCGTTGTAAAGATTAGTCCTGCTTCTTGATGTTCTTTATGTATCCTTTTAAGTTCTACAATTGTAGGGTCATCAATATCAACAAGCATACCTTTCATTTGTTTTAGAGTAATCATAGCACTAATATCAAGCAAATATGCTTCATTTTTTCCAATCTCTTTTCCAATCTGTGCTGTTCCCATAGCAACTAAACTATCATATATGGCGATGTCGTCCTCACTCATCCAAGTAGGGTGTTCTCTTTTAGCAGGGGTATTCATATTTTTATGTTTCTATTATAATAGAAAGATAATATTTTTATATATATGAGCGATATTACAGAAAAGAAAATTGATGTTAATGTTAAGATACGAAGGCATATAAAATACAATCCACCGATGCCTAAAAATAAATCCTTACCGCCGTGCTGGTTTTCTTTTATGAGTTGCTCGGTAAAGAATAGTGGAAAAACTTATAATGTTATTCAATTACTAACTGCTTATGAGAATAGCGGTATAACACAAGATGGCGAGGATTGTGTTATGAGAACTATATGGTTTTCAGGAAGCACAGCAACCAGTAAAAACAACGCAATAGTAAAAACTTTGAAATCATTAGCGGATGAAGACATATATGATATAGATGGAAGTAATGTTGGTAAATTAAAGGAGGCATACGATGATTGCCTTCGTGAAAAACAAGAAATAGAAAAATATGTAGAATATGAAGAAACTTACTATAAATGGAAAAGGGTCGGTGAGGATAAGTTAAGTGCGTATGAGTTATTGGTATTAGATGATAAGGAGTTTGTTAATCCAAAAAAGTTATTAGATAAACCAAAATATAAGAGACCTCGTTGTGTGTTTATGGTCTTTGATGATTTAATCAGTAATCCTTCCGTCTTTAACTTACGAAAAGGGAACTTCTTAAATAATCTAATTCCAAAACACAGGCACGACGCACCAAATCTTGTTCCAATAAATATCTTGCTTATATCGCAAAATTGGAATAGCATACCTCCTATTATTAGAAAAAATATAGACATCTTCGTTCTTTGTAAAACTGCGAATACTCAAAAGTTATTAGAAAGCGTCAGCAACGAGGTTGGAGGTGTAATAGGAATGAAGGATTTAGAACGCTTGTATTTTTACGCAACAGCATTACCTTATGGATGCCTAATAATTAACATTCATCCAAGAGAGACTATTAGGTTTCGTATCGGTTGGGAGACCGAATTGAAGATTGATGATGGTATGCCTTGCGATTGCGTTTCAAAAGGAAAAAAAGAAGGCAGTTGTGGAAAACCAGTTAAAAAATAAAATAAAATCTTATAATAGAAATGACTACAACACAAGATATTTATGTGGATAGTGATAGTTTAGGTAGTTATAATGACTTCACATTATATTTACCACACCCTGTTATAGTTGAAGACGATGAGAAGGCGTATATTTGTCTCAAAGATTTTCAAATGTTAAATAGTTGTTATAATATATCAAGCGATTTACAAAACAATACTTTTACGATACAACATACTACACGCACCTATACACGCACTCCAATAGCAGGGAGCGTTCAATATTTTACGGATACTAATTTATTTCAAACAGCAGGAGGAAATATATACAAACCTATTCTTAATAGTGTTAATGATGGGGTCGCACATACTGAAACAATTTCACCAAACGCTGGAAACTTTACAATAAAATTATACGACAGCACAATAATAACATCATCAGTAGTTTTACCAGCAAACTCAAAGTTTATGAATATCTTTAATGCTACTACTTCTACCTCTTTTATGACTTTTAACGCAACTGATTATTTAGTTTATTATAATGCGACTACACCTACTGAAAGTAGATTTGTTAGTAGTATTGAAGTAATTGTAGAAAATTATCCAACTGCTTCTTTACCATCAGCAACAGCACCATCAGCAAGTGTATCAGTAGCGATTAATGTTGAAGGGTCTGTTGATGGAATTACTTGGAGTATTATAGGAAGTATAGGAACTTTTACCTACGCAACTAATGAATGGGCGACTGCGATACAAAAAACTATTACTTTTACATTCATAACAATAGGAGCATATCAGTATCATAGAGTATCTTTTACACCATCAGGTTATACAGGAACTTACACTTTAAAAAATACTATTAAGTTTAAAAAAATATCACTTTTAAGAAACTCTGCTTATAACGAAACCATCGCAGACAGCACTATAACATATAACAAAACAATTGAAGATGGATTTTATTCTCTTACTAATTTAAATGCTCTGTTAAACTATTATCTAACTTTACATATATCACCTAACCTCGCATTCTCTAATTTCATATCAGGTAAATCCTTTTTAACCGCTCAAAATAAGCAAGTATTAGCGTGGAGTTCTAATGAACCTTATTACTATTATAAAGAAACAGATAAGGTAGATGAAAGTTATAGGGTGGAAATCCAGTTTAACTCAATCTTACGAAAAATGCTTGGTTGGATTACTCCTACATCTACTGGTAATATTATTTTATTAAGAACTGCTGATAATATTACCGCTCCTAATTATCTTAACCTCATAAACTTTAAAAAAATATTACTAACTTCTTCACTTAAACTTTCAACAAAACCTTACACATTCTTAAATAAAACTTACACAAAAGCATCAGGCATCGGTGATATATTTGCTTGGATAAATAAAGACATCGCACCTTTTCAATACATTAATTGGAATAACACAACAGATTATAAAATAGAAATAGACGATAAACTCATAACCAAGATTAACTTTAAAATTATTAATGAATACGCCCAAGTAATGAATGATGTCCCTGCTTGTAATTTTCTTTTACAGATTATAAAAAAAAAATATTAGTATATAATAGAAATAAGAAAAAATGGCGATGATAGTAGGTTCGTTAATAGCAAGAGAAATAGGTCAATTAGCACTCACTCACTCACCGATGATAAAGGAGTTCGCAACGAATGCCGTTGTGGATATAGCAAAGAAATCTTTTGATAAAGTCCTTGATTTAAATCCTAATTTTAGTAATTTTCTTGGTGCGTTTGGAATACATCGTTTTAATCCTAAAAAGACATTATCAAGCAGAGGAAAACATAGGCGTATATCTTATCATCATACTATGTAAGGGTATATACCCCCCTATACCACTTAAATAAAAATATTGTATTATAATAGAAATAGAAAAAAATGCCTATGGCGTATTGGGACGCAGTTAAATTGTATAACTATGAAGGTAAGTTTGAGGAATATTGTAATCCTCGTAAGAATAGTCCAGAGTATTATGAAGTTCTAAAAATTATGAGTAGCAACAAGCAACCTTTACCAGCAAAACTAAATAAGAAGAAAAAGAAGAAGGTGATGGTAAGCGTGGGAACACAAGCAGGGAATAATAATACATCAAAAATAGTTGGACGACCAATTGCTCCTCCTTCAAGCGACCCTAAAATACAAGCAAACCGAGATAGAGCACAAAAGGCAAGGGACGCAAAAAATAGTAAAAGAAATGCTGGTAATTAAAAATATTTCCTTATATTAGAATATTAAAAATGAATTACTTTCAAGCGTTGAAAGAATGGAATAAAGACAAAGGTATTTATTGCTCTCCAAAGAAAGGCACAAAAGAACACGCAGAAGTTCTCGCTATACAAAAAAAAGCAATAGATAATGGTTCGCCTATCCCTCCAAGAAAACCAAGAACTAAAAAAGAAAAATCTACCCCATCACCTGTTAAAACTCCAAAACCATCTCCTGAAAGAATTAAAGAGTTAAAAGAGAAAGGCAAAGCACTTATTGCTAAACGGAAAGCAGATGCTGTTGCTGTTTTACAAGGTGCTATAAAACGCAAGATAGTTTCTGTCCCTTCTTCTTCATTAGGAACTCCTTCGGCAACATCAGTTAAAATACGAAAAAATAGAAAAACTGGTTCATCCGTTAAATTAGCAGTTCCTAAATCAACTAATGTTCCTGATGAAGATTATGTAGATATAACGACTGGTATGAAAATGAAAAGAAGAAAAGTTAAAATCGCAGTTCCTGTCGCTGATAGACCTTTACCTACAACAAGTTTTTCAAAAAGGCAATCTACTACAACACAATTTTCTTCACGAAGCGGAAACTCAAATATGCCTCTTACTCAATTCTCTTCACGAAGCGGAGGAGGAGCATCTATTATATCTCAATCCGTTCCAATTTCAACACAAACAGAAGAAAAACCAATAATGGTGGATAGTTCAATTCAAACTGATAAAAATTATAGAGGAGCAGGAAGACCAGCAGGTTCAAGAAATAGATAAATAACCTAAATTACATTTTTTTTTATATTTACTTATATTAGAAAAGGTATTAATAATGAACCCAGCAGTTGAAAAGAAAAGAGTTGGAGCAAAAATTAAACAAGATGACCCTAACGAAGACCCAAAGAAAAGAGCAAACAGAGAACGACAAAGAAAATACAGACAAAATGTAGGTAAGCAAATTGGAAGCGTAGTAGATGAAGCGGATAAATGCGAAGAAGAACGCAAAGAATTAAAAGAAGAAAAAGCAGACCTTCAAGCAAAAGTAGCAAGTCTTACTACTTTACTTAAAACTTGCGACGACCAAGTTGCCGATATTTTGAAATCAGTTAATAGTATGAAAAATATGAGAGCAAAGTCAAGACCAAAGTCAGCACCAGCAGTATCAGCACCAGCACCAGCAGGAATGAAAGGAATGAAAATGAGAAAATCTACAAAGGTTAAAATCGCAGTTCCAGTTGCCGAAAGACCCTTACCAACAAATCAATTCTCTTCAAGAGGTGTTCCCACAACTACATTCTCCAAGAGAACAGGAAAAGTAGCGATGAATGTTATGTATTCTAAACGCCAATAATTTTATTTCTATTTTTTTTTATTTACTTATATTAGAATATAATAAATACTAAATGCCTGTTGGAAGACCTCTTGCCGAACCAAGCGATGACCCAAAAATTAATGAGCGACGCAGAAAAGCACGAGAACAAGCACGAGACAGAGCATCAACCGCTAAACAACTAAAAGTAAAAGGAATTGGAGCAAGAGAAAGTATTGATAGAAAATCAAAAGTTATGAGAGACTTGGATTGCGACGAACAATTAAAAATTGTTAAAAAGGAACTAAAAAGAAAACAAGCACAAATTAAGTTCCTCGCTGAAAACATTAATAATGTTGATGCTTCTTCTTCATCAATCAAAGGTAGTTCAAGTTCTGTTAAAGTTGATAAAAAGAAAATAGATACTCTTACTGCGAAAGTTGATGATATTGCTGGGGAAGATGTTGATGCTGTTGATACTATGAGTAAAATGATTAAACGAGTTTTAGCAAAAAAACAAGTTGATAAAATGAAAGATGATGCGAAGAATGAAAATGCTGGTGGGGTTTTATCCGCTATGATTAAAAGAAAACAAGGAAAAACTAATGTAGAAAATAGAATTAAACAATTAGATAAATTAGACAAGGAAAATAATATGGCGACTAAAATACAAACAAAAATAAGAACACGACAAGCACGAATGGTTTTAGCAGGTAAAAAGTTTGTTAAATCAAATGAAGCAAAATATAAAAAGAAAGTAAGTGATGAGAAAAGAGCAAGAAATGCCCCTTATAAGGTAATGACTGACGAAGAACGAGCAAAAAGAGATGCTATTTTTGCTAAAAAGTTTTAAGACACACTATATATATTTTGATATACTTGTCGCTTACTTTCTTTGAAGTGTGCGTCTTCTTCATCAAGTTCTTCAATTGATAGTAGGAGAACCAAATTACGATTAACATCAAGACCATTACCATCTCTGTCGGTGATTGTTAAAGTTATATCATTAATTACCTGTGCTGGAAGAATGAGTTGCGTATATTGTTCGTTATTCACATCTTCTGCTGATGAAGATACGCAAAGGGTAGGTGTGCCTTTATTATCGGTATTTGTATATAGTGTTCGGTTAAAACTAAAACCATCTGCTTTAATCGTATAATAATCATTTTTTTCTACTTGTGTTGAAGGGCATACCTCACTAACTAACGGCAAATCTCCTGCGTTTGATACTCTGTATGTGCTGTCTATAACTGGTTTTGGTGGAAGTGTATAACCTCTGCCGTGTGTAAGCATTCTTGCTCCTGCGATTACTGATGCGATTTTATAAACAGGTTCAAATACCGCTTGAATAGGCGTAGCAATACCTGCTGATATATTTACAGATGGGTTGTAATATCTTGAACCGCCTGTGCCGAATGTTAGTGCCGTTAAGCGTCCTTGCGTGATTGTCTTACCTGTTATTGAACCTGCGACAGGAGTTGCTGGGACATTAGCGGTGAAAGGATAATCCACTAAATTATTTCCATAACCTGTTCCTGATGCTGTGATGATTATTGATACACATCTGCCTCCTGAATATGTGGGTGTGTAAGTAAATCCAGTTCCACCAGTCATCGGTAAAACTAATGGGTAGTCGCTTCCATAATATCCATTATCAGCAGTATTAACTATGCTGATACTTGTAAAACCACCTGTTGCGTTAGTTTGATAAATGCCGTATGCTTGAACTGGATTACTTACAAAACCGACTGCGAATGTATTAGTATTGTAAAATCCATTAGTTGATGCGTTTGTTATTGTTGGTGTTCCTGTAATTACTCCTGTTGATGTCGTATAAGGAACTGCTCCAAAAGTAGCATTAACCGATGCTTGGGGAGCAGGGATTGTAAAAGTAGGTGCTTCTGTGTATCCACTTCCAGCAACCAAAGTAGCAGTAGAAAGAAAACCTCCATTAATACTATCAATACCAGTTGGTGTTAAAGTAGCACCTGTTCCACCTGTATTGGGAACATTAGCATTAATAGTTGGAACAGCACCTGTATATCCTTGACCGACTGCCGTAGCATTTACCACTAATGTTGATGATGTCGCAGAACCTGACGCACCTGATGGAGCAAGTAATCCAATAGCAGTCGCACCAGTTCCTTTACCATCTTGTGGGACAAAGGTAATTGCTGGATTTGCTGAATAAGTTGCTGAAAAGGTCGCTGATGAACCCAAGAATAATCCTGTATTAACATTTTTAACCGCAAGTCCTGATGATTTATAACCTGTGATAGTATTTTTTACCATCATAATGCTCTCATCTTCTACATTAATGGGATTAATACGAAACCTAAATGTTTTTCTTTCGCCATCTACATAAAATGCTTCATCGGTATTTAAATACACCGAACGAGTTATTTTTTTTTGTTTCTTTTGATAATTCGTCATCTATTCTAATTATAGTAAAGATTTTAAAAAATAAAAAATAAAAGAAGCGAAGCGTATGTAGCGATATTAACCATTCTTATCCACTTCAAGAACCATAGACCCATTACCATTAAAAGCGTTTTTAACATTAGGCACTCTTTTAGCGTCAATTTCCACAAGGTGCTCAATCCATCTATTTTTCACATAACCATAAGATGGCGGTTGTTTATACTGGATTTGATTAACTTCTTTTTCTTTAAACTTTGTATTCCATAGCGAAGTTCCATTAAGATATGCTTGGTCGCCTAATACGGAACTATGAGGATTATCTATTTCCCAATATTTTACATCTTGTGCTGTATCATTAAGTCCCCCAGCACTTCTTGTTTCGGTTCTGTCTTGTTCTTTTTGTTGTATAACTGCTTGTGATGCTCCGTAGAATGACCCAGCGTTAAAATTATTTACCTTTGTGCGATACTCTTTACCTATATCTATAAACATTTCTTATTCTACTATTATGTATATATTTTTATTTATCTCCTCTTTTCTTTAACCATTATATATACTATATATATATACTAATACTATAATATATTTTTTTAAAAAAATTATAAAAAATAAATATATAAATAACAATATAAATAACAAGGGAAAAAAAGCATAAAATCCTGTTGTGGAAGGTGTGGAAGAAAATACCAAAGTATAAAATCCCATATGAGTAAGAATAGTAAAGTCATAAATAAAAATGTAGTATTTACTTTCCACACCTTCCACATATGATTACTAAAATATTTTAACCAATTATTCATCATCATCAATAAACTCAAACTTGATTATTTTTGCCTTTAACATATGCTTTTGGGTCTTCTTGTGTTTCGCCATATTATTACGAGTAATGAAAGTTCCGCATTCGCATTTTACCAATTCTTTATTTTTTTCAGCGATTTCTGCCTTGTGTGCCTGATAATGCCTTTGAGATTTGGTTAGAATTGGTGTAGCGGTTGGCGTTTCCATTAGATATTTGATTGATTACATTTTAGAAGTATGTATCAATTTTTATAAAAATAAATGATAGTGTTAAACAATTTAAATCCAAAGGATATGAATAACATCTATTTTATGGTTTATCAATTTTAAATAACTTGGATTTGTCTTCCATCGCTGATATTGAGGATGCGAGAGCATTTTACTATCAGGAGCGGATATGCGTCAATTGTCGCAAAAGCGTTAAAGGTCGCCTTCCAATTAATACTGATGCTTGAACCAGCGGAGTTAATCCCTGATAGGTAAAATACTGCTGGGTTCAAGAGCGAGAGGTCTTGGATACACACACCATAATATTTAAAAAAATGGGAAAGTGAAACGCAAGCAGGATTGTATCCGTTATTGGAAAGGTCAAGATTTTCATAATTCAAACTTAACAGATTTTGGTTATGGATTTCTAAACTATCAAGTGGTTGATAATTTATCATTCTATTATTGATATACCATACGGAAGTATTGATGTATTGTAAATCTCTTATCATATTCATAGTAGAGAAATACCCATCTCCGTAGTTTAGAACATCGCCGACTTGTGCGACAGCACCACCAGCACCAGTATTAGCGACAGGGTCAGCAAGATAGGAATAAATGTTTTTTACGGATGTCCCTACCGAACAAGCGGTATTTCCAACCATAGTTTTAGGGATTGAAGTAATAGCATTAGCAGGAAGAGCAGTTCCAATTACGCAGTCAAGCGATGATGCGGAAATGTAAGTCGTAATATCAATTCCTGATGCTTTGGATACTTTGGGGAAACGAATGACCGAGAAATCGTGGAAACCAATCATTTTATCCGCTTGGGAAAGTGCTTGATAATATTCGTCGCTTACAAATGATAGACTTTCAATACTCATATAAATATCACTCAATTCATAGGTGTCGGCGGAAGTATAAGTGGTCGCAGATGCTTCCGCAGTTCCGCACAACACCCCCTGTGTATCCCACTGGACGGATACTACAATCTCCCCCATCAGGTCTGTATTCCATATAGGGGTGCTCCCCCCTCCAAGCAAACCGAGAAAATGGTTAATAACCATACGCTCATTAGTGATTAGACCTTGTGTCGCAAGTAGAAGATTTTTACCAACGAGAGGTTGTGCGGTAGTTTGTGCCGATGATAGGGTAGTATTAACGAAATCCGTAGTAGTATCAAACTTTTCGCCAAATCTTGTTGTAAGATTGCCACTATTCAAATCTGCGTAGGTGTTATATACAAGACCATAATCGTTGATGATTTGGACGGATACATTATTTACCGATACTGATAGACGCTTAATGAGGGTTGAAGCATACTTGGGGAAAATCGTGGGATTAGTTCCTTTGGTTGATGCTTTCCAGTTAAGATTTAAACTTTGGAGATTTAATACCGAACCGATTGGAAAGCGGAAAGTTGTGATGTCATTTGGACTTGCTAATACCCTGTCTGGTGTAATTTTTATCAATTGTTTTGAAAATCCCCCCTTTAAACGCTTTAAATTGTAAAAATACTGCTTGGGAAGGTCGCTGGATATATTCTCATAAACCATTATGATATTTCTGTTTCTACTTATAGATGAGATTTTTATTTTAGAGATTTAAAATATAAACATATTAGTAGAATGAGCGATACTTATTGCGACGCAACACAAGAATATATAAATGAAAGTGGCGGTTCAACTACAATAACTAATATATCTAATAATGATTTGCTTACACCTCCAACAACCAGCGAAGCAAACTCTTTGATTAGACTTATAACCACAGATGGAATTAACAGCGTTTATATTTTATCTACTTACCCTGACGGAGAAATCAGGTTTTTAACTGCGGACGCAAAGAATAACAATAATTTATTTGGAAACTTACTTTACAACGCCAAAGTAGATAAGAATGGAAAACTCTGTTTCTATCATAGTTATACAATAACAAATCCATTAAAGTTTTCAGGTTGGTATGATATAGGACAAAATATAAATGAAATTGAAATAGCAAATACGATTAGAGATACAATATTGACGGCAACAGATGCGAGTGTTGTAGCACTTTATCAGGATGTAGGATTAGTTCTTGAAGAACAAACAGCACAAGGACTTATACAAGCAACACAAGCAACCGCACTTACAAATCACGAAGCAAGAATACATTTTTTAGAATATGCGAGTGGTTGGGATATAGAAGCAATTACTATGAATGCGAATAGTAGAACCGCATTAGACAACGCAGGAGAAGCGTTAGGTAATATTATGTTTGACGACGCAATATCATACACATCACAAGTTCAAGGATTGAGGACGCAACTATCAAGTAGATTTTATGTATTAGCAGGAAATATCATTAATAATACTATAACAGGTCTTGCTGTATTAGGTTTTGGTGCGGTTGTAATAGCAATAATAAGACAAATATTAGATATTAAGAAAAAAGATGAATATACAAAGGAGATAGTTAATTTACAAGACAATTTAGGTAAATTAACTATATCAACGACTAATAATACTTTGAACCACACAGGACTAACAATTACATCAGGAAATACAGGATATGTAGCAGGTTCAGCAAATACCACATATAGAGTAAATATTCAGCGTGAAGCGGTATTAGTTATATACATCAATTCATCATTAGTAGCATCAGTATTGAATGTAGAGCAGTTTGGAATTAGTGCGTTTAGTGTAAGTGAAACAATAAGCATACCAAAAGGCGATATAGGAGGAGGAACAGGCGGTAATTTAGTATTAAGTGTAGCGTCATTAGGAACTTTAAAAGAATGGACGGAACTGCGTATAAATTATTTAATCACAAAAGTTAAAGGAATTGAAGTCAAAAATAGGCGTAAGCAAGGAGTAATAGGAGCAGATGATATTGATACAACGCAATTCACAACGACTAACCAAACTTACACCGATACAACTGACCCTATTAATGAAACCATAACATACAAGCAGTTAAAATCAAGAATTAACCTATTACCCACAGGAACGAGCGATGAAAATGTATATACTATGGGAAATATAGGCATCGGCACAACAGGGTCAGTATCAACAACTAAATTAGATATTATTGGAGCGACAAAATTAAATGGATTTGTAGGCATCGGCACATCGCCATCATTATCCGCTGATACTTTTGCCCCTTTATTAAAAGTTTATGGCAGTTTAGATGGTGTTATATATATACGAGGGGCAAATACAACAGGAACAGCATCTATTGAGTTTAGTTTAGGAGACAGAACCGACACAACCCCTGATTTTAGATTAGCAAACTTGGGAGGTGGAGATGGACTTTTTTTACAATATCAAAATAATACTATTACATATAATGGTGCTGGGAGCGATTTAGTATCTTTTAAACCAGCACTTACAACTTTTAATAAAGATGTAGATATTAATGGAAATTGTGGAATAGGTGTAGTATCATCATCAGGAGCAAGATTGAGAGTTAATGGAAATATAGAAACTACAAATGGATACATTAATATAGCAACAGGTCAAAAATACAAGATTAATAGTCAAGATTTAGCATTAGCAGATTTAACAGGAACATTAACGGTAAGTAAAGGAGGAACAGGGCAAACAACCTTTACTACTGTTAATGGATTGCTTATAGGTAATACGACAAATGCTATAACACAAAACGCAGGATTAACATATACATCAGCAACTAATTTATTAACTGCTGGAAATGTTAATCTGCCAAGCGGAGGTAAATATAAAATAAATAATACTGATTTGTCTTATAATGATTTAACTGATAAACTGACTGCTGGGACAAACATCGCTATTTCTGCTACGAATGTAATATCAGCGACATCAGGAACTACATATACTGGCGGAAATGGAATTACTATTACAGGGTCATCAATAGCATTATCAGGAAGCACGACTGGTGGTTTAAATGTTTTAGGAAATGTTAATTTATCAACCGCTGTTGGAACATCTACATATAAATTGAATGTAGAAGGAGATATAAATGTATCAGGAGTTGGTAAAAAGTTTTATGTAAATAATACACCTATTGTGTCTTCATATTGGTCGGCATCAGGAACAACAATTGAATACAATACAGGGTCAGTTGGAATTGGAACTAATGCGTTGTCCTATAAATTAAATGTAGCAGGAACTATTAATTGTAGTGCTATTTATATTAATGATATTCAATTTACTAATTTATTTTCAGGGAACGCAACGAACATATATTATGCTGGTGGAACATTATTTGGAGCAACAGGAACAGCAACATCGGTTGTAGAAATACAAAGAGCAAATACTGCTACTGGAACAAGTCTTAATATGTTAGGAACTAACTTTGACGCAAGTAATGGATTGCGAATATCGCAAAATTGGGTAGGTGCTGGAAATATACAATATGATATAATTCATAAAAATAGTGGGACTGATACTACTGCTATGTCAATAAGAGGTGGAAGAGTTGGTATAGGCACATTTCCAGCAACTTTAAACAAGTTTGAAGTATTAGGAAAATCATTATTTAGTGATAATGTAGGCATCGGCACAGCACCAAGCACAACCGCTACAACAAAGTTAGATGTTAATGGAGATACGAGAATAGTTGGAAAAACAACAAGCGGTGGTCTTTCTATTTCAGGAACAACAGAGTTTTTAACAGCAAACCCATCTATTCCAACAATTCCAACCGCATTATCAATAACACCTGCCCCCACTTCTACATTTACCCCAGCATCTTCTACGACAAGAGTTGCTATTTTAACATATCAAGGTTCAGGGACAGCAACTACTTATAGTGTTGTTATTCCTGCTGGTGGAATGTTATGTGATATATTAATGGTTGGAGGTGGTGGAAGTGGAGGACGAGATATAGGAGGAGGTGGAGGAGGAGGTGCTGTATTATATGCGACAAATGTTTTATTGAAACAAGATACATATTCTTTGGTAGTTGGGCGAGGTGCTATATTTGGAAGTGGGGAAGTAAAAGGACAATCCACAACAGGATTTGGAGCAATATTATTAGGTGGTGGTTCTGCTGGTGATACTACTTGGAATAATGCTACTTATGCGAATGATGGTGGAAGTGGTGCTGGTGGTAAAAGTATCCCTGATGAATGGAGTAGGAGAGGTGGAAGACCTATTGTAGGTGGTTCAAAAAAAGGTGGTATATTATGTGATGGAACTTTATATGAAGGAAATGTTGGAGGATACGGAGTTCAGCAAACAACAGCACAAGTTGTGAGTTCAGGTGGAGGCGGAGCAGGTGCTGTTGGAGGCAACGGACAAGCATCAGCATCAACATCAGGAACAGCAGTTGGTTCAAGTGGTGGTGCTGGTGTATCTAATACAATTTTAGATACTTCTTATTATTGGGGTGGTGGTGGTGGTGGTGGTTCTTATAGTTATTCAACTCCTCCTAATGGTGGAGCAGGTGGAGGCGGAGCAGGACAAAATCAAGGAGGAACAACATTAACAGGAAATAATGGAGCAAGTAGTTTCTTTGCGGTAGGAACAGCAATTAATGGTATTAACGGAACAGGAGGAGGCGGTGGAGGAGTAGGATATACTAACACAACAGCAGGTTCAGGAGGAGCAGGGGTAATCATTATAAGATACAAACTACCTATAAATAATAATCAAACAATAGATTTTTTAACTACAAATACAAATGGGACTTTAACTGCCAAAGAAGGAATAGTTGGAGGAAATTATAAAATACAAGCATCAGTAGGTTCAGCAGTTTTAGATGCTTTAACAATTGACGCAACTACTGGTAGTCTTGCGATGTTTAATAATTCATTTGCTGTTAAAGGAACTAACGATACTTTAATAACTAATAACTGCGGAATTGGTATTGACCCTTCATCTACATATAAATTGAATGTTAATGGAGACCTGAATATAAATGGAAATATATATCAAAACGGATTTCTAACAGGAAGCGGATTTCAAGGGACTTTCGCATATAATTTTATATATAGTGGTAATACAAACTTTCTTATAAGATGTAGAGCGAAATATTGTAATTTACAAATATATATTGGCGATAAATACGGACATTACATATTAAGAGAATGTGCGGTTGGTGAGAGAAGAGGAACTATTAATGGAGGTATGAGTATAAATACTTGGAGTTATTATGTGCCTTATTTAACATATGAAACAGACGACCCAGCACGACCTTTTAAAGTATGGGTATTTAATGGAAGTAATACAAATATTTTAGTTGAGGAGAATTGGTATAATTAAAATCTTAATATATAGTAAAATGAATACAAGCAATTATATAGTTTGTAGCGACCCTGATGTTATATGTAATGTTATTAAAAGTGCTGACGAAGTGCCTGATGTGGTTAAAGTAGCAATTAAACAAGCGACCATACAAAAATTAAGAGATGATAGAAATAAACTTTTGATAGATACTGATAAATATTTAGTTATACCTGATATGCCTAATATGACTACTGAAAGAATTGATGAATTGAAAGTTTATAGGCAACAATTAAGAGACTATATGAATTACTTACCTGATATAAATGGGATAGATGATGTAATTCCTCCGCTTCCAACAAAACCTTCATTTATAAAATAATGTATCCTTATAGTATAATGAAAGGATATACCCAGTTGTTAAAAGG
>Ga0209596_1001541_pt1 | contig 19687 bp, 15 predicted proteins | sample M_130807_MF_Meta_FD_187314 | JGI IMG/M metagenome (GOLD analysis project Ga0209596, IMG submission 187314) | Freshwater microbial communities from Lake Montjoie, Canada to study carbon cycling - M_130807_MF_MetaG (SPAdes) (version 2) | ecosystem: Environmental > Aquatic > Freshwater > Lake...
CCAAGCGGCTTTCGTCATCTAGGTGAGCGGCCATGTGCCACGGCTCTTGGGTGGGAGTTCCCACCAGTAAGAGGCCACCGGGAGTGGTGGCCGATCGATTCAGGACTCGCGCGAAGTCCTGGGTTTGTCCCATGAGGGGATCGCCAGCCAGCAGCTCGCGTAAGAGTCGAACTGCGGTTGAATCCATGGGGTCATCGTGCCTTACTTAAGGTCCTGCTGAAAGGATGCGCGCCATGACTACTCAACCCACTGCTGACCCTCGCCAACTCCCTGACGTCTCTGGATTGCGAATTGGCGTCCTGGGTGGAACCGGAGATCAAGGACGCGGCTTAGCCCGACGCTTGGCCATGGGCGGCTTGAGCGTGACCATCGGTTCTCGCGATGCTCAGCGCGCGAGCGATATTGCCGGCGAATTGGGCTTTGGCATTCGCGGCGTGGACAACGCCACCTGCGCGGCCGAAAGCGATGTGGTGATCGTGGCGGTTCCTTGGGATGGTCACGCGGCCACCTTGACTGATCTGCGCGAGGCTTTGGCCGGTCGCATCGTGGTTGATTGTGTGAACCCGCTGGGCTTTGACAAGCAAGGCGCGTACGCCTTGGCAGTAGAAGAAGGCAGCGCCGCTCAGCAGGCGGCTGCTTTGTTGCCCGATTCCACCGTGACTGCAGCCTTCAATAACGTCTCGGCCGAATTGCTTCTAGATCCTGACGTGGACGCCATTGAAACCGACGTTTTGGTTCTGGGCGATAACCGCGAAGCCACGGACACGGTTCAGGCCATTGTTGACGTCATTGCCGGCATGCGCGGCATCTTTGCTGGCCGGTTGCGCAATGCGCACCAGGTCGAAGCCCTGACAGCCAACTTGATTTCGGTCAATCGTCGTTACAAGGCACACGCTGGCGTTCGCGTGACCGACGTTTAGTCGCCAGGCTTACACGTAGTCCTGATCGTCGGCTGGGTATTGACCGGCGACCACGTCGTCAGCCCATTCGCGCACCGCTGAGGTCATGATCGAGCGCAGATCGGCGTAAGGCTTAAGGAAGCGTGGATGCGGCGGGGGAGTCAGGCCCAATAAGTCCTGCCACACCAATACCTGAGCATCGGTGTGGTTGCCCGCGCCGATTCCGATGGTGGGCACGTTGACTGCCGCGGTGATTTGCGTGGCCAATTCGGCGGGCATGACTTCGAGCACGATGGCAAAGGCGCCAGCAGCTTCTAAGGCTTTGGCGTCGGTAATGATGTGGTCCGCATCCGAGCCACGGCCTTGAACGCGATAACCGCCAAGGACGTTGACCGATTGCGGCGTCAGTCCGATGTGGCCCATGACGGGAATCCCGGCTTCAACTAACGCGGAAACCTGAGGGCGAACCCGGGCTCCGCCCTCGAGCTTGACCGCATGGGCGCCGGCTTCTTTGACAAAGCGTGCGGCCGATCCCAATGCTTGTTCGGGCGAGAGTTGGTACGAACCAAAAGGCATGTCAGCCACGACCAGTGCCCGCGAACTTCCGCGCACCACCGCGGCCACCATCGGGATCATCTCGTCAAGGGTGATGGGCAACGTGGTGTCGTGTCCTTGGACCACCATGGCGGCGCTATCGCCGACGAGCAGAACGGGAATCCCGGCGTCGTCAAACAGCTGAGCCGTCAAGGCGTCGTAGGTGGTGATCATCGGCCAGCGGTCACCGCGGGCCTTGGCGGCGATCAGGTCGCGCGTGGTGATGCGGCGATTGGTGGCAGCGATGCCCCCATAGAGCTGCTCAGTCTTTTCTGGCAGCACAGGATTAACCGTCATTTCGTTGACTCCGTTCTCGAGGCCCATGTGGGTCCCCGGATCGATGAGTCAATAGTGACACGTTCTAGTCAGATTGGGTACCAGGGGCTTTCTCGCGCCACTTATTGGTCATGGGCAGGCGCCGGTCGCGGCCAAAGGCCTTCAGCGAGATTTTCGGACCTGGCGGGTATTGGCGGCGCTTGAACTCAGCGGCATCGACCATGGCCAAGACGCGCTCAACGGTTTCGAGGTCAAATCCGTCCCGCACGAGTTCGGCCGCGCTGTGGTTGCCCTCGATGTAGTCCTCGAGGACGCTGTCGAGCAGGTCGTAGTCCGGCAGCGAGTCGGTGTCGAGTTGGTCGGGGCGCAGTTCGGCCGACGGTGGCTTGGTGATGGAGTTCTCAGGGATGGGCTCGACTTCGCCCATGGCTTCGGAGACCGCATTGCGCCAACGCGATAGTTCCCATACCCACGTCTTGGGCAAATCCTTTAGGGGAGCGAATCCACCCACCGCGTCGCCATAAATTGTGGAGTAACCCACGGCCAGTTCACTCTTATTGCCCGTGGCTAATACGAGGTGGTTTTCTTGATTCGACAATGCCATCAGCGTCATACCGCGCACGCGGGCTTGCAGGTTTTCGGCAGCCACTCCATCAATGACGATCGAATCGTGGAAGGCATCAACCATCGGAGCGATCGGGACGCTGAGATAAAAGATGCCCAACCGTTCAGCCAGGTCTTGGGCATCGGACTTGGAGTGGTCGCTGGAGTACTTACTGGGCATAGAAACACCAAAGACACGGTCGGCGCCGAGGGCATCAACGGCCATGGTCGCTGTCAGGGCGGAATCGATTCCGCCCGATAGTCCGATCAGGACGGTTTCAAAGCCGTTCTTATTCACATAATCGCTCAGACCAGAAACGATGGCTGCATACAGCTCTTCGGCGTCGATGAGTCGCTCGGAGATCGCTGGCGACAGTGGCTCATAGGGCTCGAGCGGCTCGGAGCTGATGACAATGCGCTCGACGTTCCCCGCAGGCGTGACCGCTGGGCGCTGCGGCAGGGAGAGGTCAACGATCAGGACTTCATCGGTGAACTGGCCGGCACGGGCCAGAAGTTGGCCGTCGGGACCGACCACGAGTGAATCACCATCGAAGACCAGTTCGTCTTGGCCACCGACCATGTTGACGTAGGCCAGGGGGCAGTTGGCCTCGCGCGCGCGACGTTGGACTAGCTCAAGGCGCGCATCATCCTTGTTGAGTTCGTAGGGGCTGCCGTTAAGGGCTACGAGAAGGTCGGCGCCGTGCTGGTCGGCACGCGATGCCGGGCCACCGTCTTGCCACAGGTCTTCGCAAATGGCGATAGCGATGGACACGCCATGGACTTCAACGATCACATCTTGTTGACCGGGTGCGAAGTAACGGAATTCATCAAAGACGCCGTAATTAGGCAAGTGCTGCTTGGAGTAGCTAGCAACGACCTTGCCCCCATGGATAACCGCAGCAACGTTTTGCGGCAATCCATTGGCCGCTCGCTCGCCGAGGTTGCCCACGATGATGACCAAGGAATCGAGGTCTCGACGCTTGAGGGTGCGAGCCAAGGTTTCCAGACGGTAGTGCGCGGCTTCAATAAAGGAGCCACGAAGAGCCAAGTCTTCGATCGGGTACCCGGTGAGGAACATTTCGGGCAGAACCAGAACATGGGCTCCGCGTCGACGCGCTTCAAACGCGGCCTCAACGACCTTGCTGGCATTGCCCGTCAGGTCACCGACGACGGGATTGGCCTGGGCGAGGGCTAGGCGAAGCTGCTTCACGGGTTACAGCCTAGGCAGTGCGTGTTGGCCCCTGACGGCTGGCTCACAGGGGCAAATATGGCCGGTGGCGCCAGGTTTTACTTCGCGGAAACAACCAACCGTCACACTAGTGACATGGATAAGCAGACTGAATTTGTATTGCGCACCCTGGAAGAGCGGGACATCCGCTTCGTTCGACTCTGGTTCACCGACGTTCTGGGCTTCCTGAAGTCCGTTGCGGTGGCTCCAGCCGAACTCGAAGCTGCCTTCTCTGAAGGCATCGGTTTTGATGGGTCTGCGATTCAAGGCTTTGCCCGAGTCTCTGAATCCGACATGCTCGCGCGTCCTGACCCCTCCACATTCCAGGTGCTTCCCTGGCGCGGCGAGTCCAACGGCGTCGCTCGTATGTTCTGCGACATCTTGATGCCCGATGGTTCGCCCAGTTATGCCGATCCGCGCTTTGTTCTGCAGCGTGCATTGAGCAAGGCTGCTGATTTGGGATTCACTTTTTATACGCACCCAGAAATTGAGTTCTATCTTCTCGATCACGCTCCAGGCGAGGGCCCCACTCCCAAGCCCGTGGACGCGGGCAGCTACTTCGACCACACCCCGAACGGTGTCGGGCATGACTTCCGTCGCGAAGCCATCACGATGCTTGAGGCGATGGGGATCTCGGTTGAGTTCTCGCACCACGAAGCCGGTCCGGGCCAAAACGAGATTGACCTGCGCTACGCAGATGCGCTGACCACGGCCGACAACATCATGACCTTCCGGTTAGTGATTAAGGAAGTCGCGCTTGAGCAGGGTGTTTATGCCACGTTTATGCCCAAGCCTTTTGCGCAGCACCCAGGTTCGGGCATGCACACGCACTTGTCGCTGTTTGAGGGTGACCGCAATGCGTTCTACGAGGCTGGGGCCGAGTATCAATTGTCAAAGACGGGCCGCTCGTTTATCGCCGGCCTATTGCGCCACGCTCCGGAGATCACAGCGGTCACCAACCAGTGGGTGAACTCTTACAAGCGCTTGTCCGGTGGCGGTGAAGCCCCCTCGTATGTGTGCTGGGGTCACAACAACCGATCAGCGTTGGTGCGCGTGCCGATGTACAAGCCGCACAAGGATCAATCCACGCGCGTTGAGTATCGCGGTTTGGATTCAGCGGCTAACCCTTACCTCGCGTATGCGTTGTTGCTTGAGGCGGGCCTGAAGGGAATCCAAGAAGGATACGAACTTCCTGCTGGCGCCGATGACGATGTGTGGGCCTTAAGCGATGCCGAACGACGCGTGATGGGAATCGAACCATTGCCAACATCTTTGGACGAAGCCATCAAGGTGATGGAAAAATCCGAGCTTGTTGCACAAACCCTCGGTGAACATGTCTTTGACGTCTTCTTGCGCAATAAGCGGGCCGAATTCGATGCCTATCGCTCACAGGTCACCCAATGGGAATTGGACACCGACCTTCCGGTCCTGTAATTGGCCACGCAGCGCAGTAGCGTGACAACGTGACAACTCGCGATGGCCGTGGCTCGACCGAGCGCGGACGCTTAGTGCGCCTGGGTTTCGTGGACGCTGATCAAGCCAGCGATTGCATAGCCACCCTGTCGGCTCGCGGGTTCTTTGGAGGCCAGGATCGCTTAGAAGATGCTTGGCTCGAGGCCTTAGGGCAGGTCGCCAATCCAGACCAAGCCTTGCTATCGCTGATGGCCATTGTGTTGGCGTCGCCCGATGACCAAACGCAAGACTTGGGCGCTCAGGTTGACACCAGGCTGGTTCGTCGTCTGGTGGCGGTTTTAGGGGCCAGCCGCGCGCTGGGGGATTACCTCTCCCGGCATCCGGCGCAGGTACATGCACTCGGTGCAGCGTCCTTGCAGTTGACGATGGATCAACGGCGCAGCGCCCTGTTGGAAGCTGTTGGCGCCGACCCCATGGTCGCTGGTCCAGTAACCACCCTGCCGGTGCGCGCCGCCAACCACGCGCTTCGCATTGAATACAAACGCCAACTCTTGCAAATTGCCGCAGCCGATGTAGCTGACCATGCATCGATGCCGTGGGTGGGTGAGCAGCTAGCAGACCTAGCCAGCGCAGCATTGGAAACAGCCCTTGCGATCGCGCGCTCCGAGGTTGATGACTCGCACTTGTGTCGCTTGACCATCATGGGGATGGGAAAGGCCGGTGGTCGTGAACTGAACTACATCAGTGACGTCGACGTGATCTTTGTTGCCGAACCTGAAGAAGGCGCCACGGAAGAACAGGCCTTGCGAATCGGGACAGCGCTGGCCACAGCGGTGATTCGCAACTGTGGTGAGGCCAATGCTGAAGGCTCGCTGTGGGAAGTCGACGCAGCGCTTCGTCCCGAAGGCAAGTCCGGAGCCCTGGTGCGGACGTTGGCCAGTCATACGGCCTATTACCAGCGGTGGGCCAGTACGTGGGAGTTCCAAGCGCTCTTGAAGTCTCGCTGGGTCGCGGGCGATCGCCCCCTGGCGGTGGAGTACCTGAACAACATGGCGCCCATGGTGTGGGCTGCGGCATCGCGACCGGACTTTGTGTCCAATGCGCGCGCGATGCGTCGTCGGGTGGAAGAAACCATCCCGGCCGCGCAGGTGGAGCGCCAGCTAAAACTTGGTCCCGGTGGATTGCGTGATGTGGAGTTCAGCGTTCAACTCTTGCAACTGGTGCATGGTCGCGATGACTTCCGGTTGCGCTCGTCAACAACGTTGAGTGCGTTGGAAGCTTTATCAACCTATGGCTTTGTCGGCCGCGATGATGCAGCCGAACTGGATCGTGCCTATCAATTCCTGCGCACCCTTGAGCACCGCATCCAATTGGTGGACCTGCGTCGCACCCACATCGTTCCCGAGGCTGATGATGAATTGAGGGCCATTGGTCGGTCAATGGGTTTTGTCGCTGACCCCGCGAAGGAACTCGTCACGGCGTGGCGCGGACATCAGCGGGAAGTGCGACGACTGCACGAGAAACTCTTTTACCGCCCCCTGCTCGATGCGGTGGCGCGATTGGAGCCCGGCTCGGCTCGCCTGACGCTTGAAGCCGCTCAAGCGCGACTGGTCGCTCTGGGATTTGCTGACCCGACGGGTGCTCTGCGCCACATCGAGGCGCTGACGAGTGGGATTTCGCGTCGAGCCACAGTGCAAAAAGCCCTCTTGCCAGTGATGTTGTCCTGGTTCGCTGATTCACCAGACCCCGATGCCGGCTTGTTGGCCTTCCGTCAAGTCAGCGACGCCTTGGGTAGCACTCCGTGGTACTTGCGCTTGCTTCGCGACGAAGGCGCTGCAGCGGAGCGCATGGCGCGCGTTTTGGGTTCGAGTGTGTACGCATCGGATTTGCTGCTGCGGGCCCCTGATGCCACGGTGATGTTTGGCGATGATGATGAGTTAAGACCAGCCGAGCCTGGCCTATTGTTAAGCGAGGCAACCGCGATTGTTGCTCGCCAGCAAGACTCCGATGCGGCCATTGTGGCGATCCGCGGTTTGCGACGCCGAGAACTCCTGCGCACCAGCATCGCCGATGTATTGGGCCAGCTCAGCGTCAACCAAGTGTGCACGGCGGTCAGCACTGTTGCCGATGTGGTGGTTGAAGCAGGTTTGCAAGCCGCTATTCGCGAAATTGAAACTCGCACCGGGGCTGCGCTGCCCACCCGCATCGCCGTCATTGGCATGGGGCGCTTTGGCGGCCGGGAACTGGGATATGGATCGGATGCGGACGTGATGTTTGTCCACGATCCCTTACCTGGGGTGGACGAAGAGGTCGCTGGACGCATTGCGCTGGATGTGGCCAATGAACTCACGCGCTTGCTGGCGGCCCCCGCGCCGGATCCGCCGTTGCTCATTGACGCGAACTTGCGACCGGAAGGCAAGCAAGGTTCTTTAGTGCGTTCGTTGGCCTCGTATGCGTCGTACTACGCGCGCTGGTCTTTGGTGTGGGAGAGCCAAGCTCTCTTGCGGGCTGCACCAGTGGCGGGGGACCGCGAATTGGGTGAACAGTTCATCACGCTGATTAATCCCATGCGCTATCCGGAAGAGGGATTAAGCATCGAAGACCAACGCGAGATTCGCCGCATCAAGGCACGCGTGGAAACGGAGCGGCTGCCGCGCGGAACCGATCCCAAACTGCACCTGAAGTTGGGTCCAGGTGGTTTAGCCGATGTGGAGTGGACGGTGCAGCTCTTGCAGCTCAAACACGGCTTCGCAGTCGAAGGCTTGCGCACCACATCAACCTTGGAAGCGTTAGAAGCCGCCGCTGATGAGGGCTTGATCACGCGCGAGGATGCGAATGTTTTGTCCCTGGCTTGGCGGCGAGCTACACACTTGCGCAACGTGGTCATGCTGACCAAGGGAAAGGCCGCCGATGCGCTTCCCACGCTGGCCACGGACCAAGCCAAGCTGGCGCAACTGCTCACTCGCGGCGAGTCCACTGGTGGAGAGGTCATTGAGGGTTATCTTCGGGTTACCCGGCGTGCACGGGCCGTGGTCGAGAGGGTGTTCTACGGATGAGCAAATCAAGCGATGCGGCGCCTTCGGTGCGCTATCGCGATTTGTTTGCGCGCCGCGAGTTCAGCGCCCTGGTCTTTGCCCAAATAGTCAGCGGTCTCGGCGATCAAGTCGCCCGAGTCGCGATTGCCTTACTGGTTCTTGATCGAACGAACAGCGCGTCGTTGTCAGCAGCCACTTTTGCTTTGTCTTATATCCCGCTGGTATTCGGCGGCACTTTACTTGGGCCACTAGCCGACCGATTTGCACGCCACAAAGTGCTGTTGGCCTCAGATGCCCTTCGATTGATTGTGGTTGGGCTCTTGGCGGTCTTGGCCAATGACTCCTCACCTCTGATTCTGTTGTTTGTTCTGCTCTTCGTCGCTGAGCTGTTTACGCCAGTCTTTGATGCCGCATGGGCTGCCACGTTGCCTGAGGTGTTGCCCGTTAGTCGGGAGTACTTGGCCGGTTCGGGGCTGCTGCGCACTTTGCACCTGTTGCAGCAGGTCGCTGGGCTGGCATTGGGTGGGTTGGCTGTTGCCGTCCTGCAGGTCCAGGGTGCTCTGATTATTGACGCCATCTCGTTTGCCATCTCGTTTGTGGTGTTGGCCCTGTTCTTGCGCCGCCGCCCCACACCTGCTGCGGATCGCCCTCGTGCAGGGTTGCTCTCTGACTTCACCGATGGAGCTCGCGATCTGTTTTCTGATCCGTCTCGACGCATCTTGGTCCTGGTGGGTTGGGGCTCCGTGCTGGTGATGATCACGCCGATGGCGGTGGCCTTGCCCTATGCCGAACAAGTGGCCGGGAACGCTTCGCTGGGCGGATTGCTCATGGCTGCCACAGTTGGCGGCGCGGCGGTGGGTTCGGTTCTCATCGCTCGACGTGACCCACGCTGGCAAATTGAAGCCATCGTGCCATTGTCAATTGCGGCCTGCTTGCCGCTCTTGGTGGTCTCGGTACAGCCCGCTTTGCCGTTTGCCTTAGGTCTGTGGGCCATCTCAGGAGCGGCGACGGGATTCCTGGTTCCCCTGATTGGGACATTGGCCCTTTTGACTGCGCCAGCGATGCGTGGCCGTGTTCTAGCGCTTGCTGGGGCGGGTTATAACGCGCTGGTTGCCGTGTTTTATCTGCTGGCGGGATTTATCGCCGATATTTCCAAGCCTTCTATTGCGGTGACGCTGGCTGGCGTGACGGGGTTGGCGTTGCTGGGGATCGTCCGGATCTTTTGGCCAACAAAAGCGATGCGAGATGCCGTTGACGACGCCTATGTGGTCGCGGACCCCGCGGCTGAGACGGTGACTGCACCGACGTCAGCAGCCTTTGACGCTGAGCCCACGGTGATCTCTAGCCCCGATGACCCCGAGCCGGAGCCCCAAGCTCCTCGCGAGCAGCGCATTCGCGAGCGCAACTACGCGCCCACCATCGAAGTCACCCTTCCGCCACCTCCCGCCGACGGTGATGAACCAGAGGTGTTTCCCTCCGGAGAGTTCTGGGAGCAGTTCCGCCCTTAACCCCGCAACAGTGACGCGCCTGTTGGTGGGTCAAGAGCATCTGCGACCCTGAGCACGTGGCTGCGCGCAATTTAGTGAATCTTGAACGAGTAACCAAAGACTTTGGCAAGGGACCCGTATTAGATGAGGTCTCGCTCGGTGTTGACGTCGGCGATCGCATTGGGATCGTGGGGCGCAATGGTGGGGGCAAGTCCACGCTGTTGCGCTTGATGGAAGGTCTGGAGCAGCCCGACAGTGGACGCGTGACGCGCACCGGTGGTTTGCGCCTGGGCTGGGTGCGTCAAATTGACGAACTCGAACCCCATCGCACGATTCGCGAGCACGTTTTGGGCGACATTGATGACCACCAGTGGGCATCCCAGCCGCGGATCCGAGAAGCATTAACTGAACTGCTGGGTGGGTTCGGCCCCGAGGTGTTGGAGCGCACCCTGGATGGACTCAGTGGTGGCGAGCGGCGTCGCGTCGAGTTAGCTCGATGCTTGATTGAGCCGTTGGACCTGCTGTTGCTCGACGAACCCACCAACCACTTGGACGTTGAAGCTGTGGCCTGGCTGGCCGAGCACTTGCGGGTTCGTCGCGACCTTGGCCTCGTGGTCGTCACCCACGACCGTTGGTTCCTTGATGCAGTGACTGACCACACGTGGGAAGTGGTTGATGGTGCTGTTGAGGACTATGACGGCGGGTACTCGTCGTTCGTGCTCGCAAAAGCCGAGCGCATGCGTCAAGCCGATGCCGAAACCCGACGCCGCAACAACTTGATCACTAAGGAATTAGCCTGGCTTCGCCGCGGCGCCCCGGCTCGTACCGCGAAGCCGAAGTTTCGTATTGAAGCGGCCAACGAACTCATTGCACAAGAGCCACCTCCTCGCAACACCGCTGAACTCTTGGCTTTTGCGGGCGCGCGGCTGGGCAAGACTGCTCTGGAACTCCACGATGCTTCGATTGCTTTGGGTGAGCGCGAGTTATTAGACCGCGTCACCTGGAATATCGGCCCGGGTCAACGCATTGGCATCGTCGGGGTCAATGGCGCTGGTAAAACCACGTTATTGCGGGCGCTGTTAGGCAACCTCAAGCTCTCATCTGGGCGCCTGGTCACGGGTGTGACGGTCAAGCCAGCGTTCTTGTCCCAACATTTGGAAGAGTTGAACCCCACGTGGCGAGTATTGGAAGCAGTGGAACAGATTGCCCAGCGGGTGGAATTGGGCAAGGGCCGGGAATTGACCGCTTCGCAACTATGTGAGCGGTTGGGATTTGGTGCAGACGCCCAATGGACGCCCGTGGGGGACTTGTCCGGAGGCGAGCGACGCCGGCTTCAGCTCACGCGCTTGCTGATGGGCGGACCCAACGTGCTGGTCCTGGACGAACCCACCAACGACTTCGACGTGGAGACGCTCACCGCTCTTGAAGACCTGTTGGACTCCTTTGCCGGAACCTTGCTGGTGGTCTCGCACGACAGGTACTTCCTCGAGCGCGTGTGTGAAACCTTTGTGGGGCTACTGGGTGATGGCAAAGTCTTGGACTTGCCCGGTGAAGTCGAGCAATACCTGCAACTGCGTCGCACCAAAGCGGCCGTGACTGTCGCGGGACGGTTTGACCAAGGCGAAGCTGGTTCCGCGAGTCAGACCGGACTCAGTGCCGCCGATGAGCGTCAATTACGTAAGGACTTGTCTCGTCTGGAGCGCTCCATTGGCAAGGCTGACGAGCTCATTCGTGGCCTGCATGAAGCATTGGCTGAGAATGCGAGCGAATTTGAGAAACTCGTTGGCCTCAATGCGGATCTCGCGGCCGCCATCGCCAACAAGGAGGACCTTGAGGCGCAGTGGCTGATCATCTTTGAGCAACTTGAGGCTTAACCCACCCAGATGGCTTTGATGGAGCAGAACTCCTTGATGCCGTGGGCAGAAAGTTCGCGGCCGTAGCCCGAACGCTTGGCGCCACCAAAGGGGAGTTCGTTGTAGGACGTGGTCATCCCATTGATGGTGACGGTACCGGCATCAAGATCGCGGATGAAGCGCTCTTGTTCTGCCTTGTCATTGGTCCACGCGTTGGAACCCAGTCCGAAAGCAGTGCCATTTCCTAGTTCAATGGCTTCGTCCAATGAGTAAATCTTGTACAAACCAGCAACGGGGCCAAAGACTTCATCGGCGTACATGTCCATGTGGGGTTGCAGGTCGCCAACGACGGTGGGTTCGTAGAACCAGCCGGGACCATCGACGGAATTGCCACCACACAAGATTGATGCGCCCTTGTCGCGCGCATCGTTGACGAGGACTTCAACATCCGTGCGACCACTTTGGGTGGCTAGGGGACCGATGTCGGTGTCCTCGTCCATGGGGTCACCAATTTTCAGGGCCGCCATGCCAGCGACAAAGGCTGTTGCGAACTGGTCGTAGACATCGGCGTGAACGATAAAGCGCTTAGCGGCAATGCAGGACTGTCCGTTGTTTTGGCACCGGGCCATCACGGCAACCGAGGCGGCCCTTTCGACATCGGCTGATGGCATCACGATGTAAGGATCCGAGCCACCCAGTTCAAGGACTGTCTTTTTGATCTCGTCGCCACAAATCGCCGCCACCGACTGTCCAGCCGGTTCCGAACCCGTCAGAGTTGCGGCACGCACACGTGGGTCGCGCAAGATGGGTTCGACCTCGCGGGCCCCGACGAGCAACGTGGTGAAGGCTCCTTGCGGAAATCCAGCACGCAGGAAGAGGTCTTCGAGGTAGAGCGCACACTGAGGGACGTTCGAAGCGTGCTTGAGCATCCCGACGTTGCCGGCCATCAGTGCAGGGGCGGCAAAGCGCACGACCTGCCACAGCGGGAAGTTCCACGGCATGATCGCCAACACGATTCCCAGCGGTGCATAGCGGGTGTAGGCCTGCTTCGCGCCGACCAAGCTGGCATCCACTGCTTCATCAGCCAGCAGTGCTTCAGCATTCTCGGCGTAGTAGCGCATGCCCTTGGCGCACTTAGCGGCCTCGCCACGGGCGGACTTGAGAGTCTTGCCCATTTCCAAGGTCATGATGCGGGCGATGGATTCGTTCTCGGCTTCAAGGAGCTCGGCGGCCTTGATCATCAACTGCGCGCGATGGGCAAACGAGGTCGTGCGCCAGGTCTGGAAGGTGGCGTGCGCTGTGGTGATGGCCTGCTCAACCTGCTGGGGAGTGTGGGCGTCAAAGGTCTGGAGGATTTCACCGGTTGCTGGATTCTGCGTCGCGATTGCCATGCCTTGATCGTAGCGAGAATCAACTGTTTGTGGTCCAGCCTCAGATGCCAACGACTAAGGACCCCTCCCGCGTGGGGAGGGGTCCTTAGGGTCAAACCAGGGCGGGCTGTGACTTAGATGTCGTAGTACAGCTCGAACTCGTGTGGGTGCGGGCGCAAGCGGATCGGGTCGATCTCGTTGGTGCGCTTGTAGTCGATCCACGTCTCAATCAAGTCAGGCGTGAAGACGTTGCCTGCCGTCAAGAAGTCGTGGTCCTTTTCCAAAGCGTCCAATGCTTCGCCCAAGGATGAAGGCACCGTGGCGATGTTGGCGTGTTCCTCTGGTGGCAATTCGTAGAGGTCCTTGTCAACAGGCGCTGGTGGCTCGATCTTGTTCTTGATTCCGTCCAGGCCGGCCATGAGCATGGCCGAGAATGCCAAGTAAGGGTTGGACGAGGGGTCAGGAACGCGGAACTCAATGCGCTTGGCCTTGGGGTTGTTGCCCGTAACCGGGATACGAACCGAAGCCGAACGGTTGCGCTGGCTGTAGACCAAGTTAACCGGAGCTTCGAAGCCGGGAACCAAACGGTGGTAGGAGTTAACCGTTGGGTTGGTGAAGGCAACCAAGGCTGGCGCGTGGTGGAGGAGCCCACCGATGTACCAGCGGGCCATGTCAGACAAGCCGGCGTACCCGAGCTCGTCGTAGAACAGCGGCTTGCCGTCCTTCCACAAGGACTGGTGGGCGTGCATACCCGAACCATTGTCACCAAACAAAGGCTTAGGCATGAAGGTGACCGACTTGCCGTTCCGCCAGCCTACGTTCTTGATGATGTATTTGAACAACATCAAGTCATCTCCTGCCTTGCGCAAGGTGTCGAACTTGTAGTTGATTTCGGCTTGACCAGCGGTACCGACTTCGTGGTGGGCGCGCTCAACCTGGAAACCGGCTTCCAGCAGGGCGGTGCTCATCTCGTCGCGCAGGTCGGAGTAGTGGTCGACTGGCGAAACGGGGAAGTAGCCACCCTTGTAGCGGGTCTTGTAGCCCAAGTTGCCGCCTTCTTCTTCGCGGCCGGTGTTCCATGCGCCTTCGATGGAGTCAATGTAGTAGTAGCTAGCGTTCTGCTTGGTTTCGAAGCGAACATCATCAAAGATGTAGAACTCGGCTTCTGGTCCGAAGTACACCGTGTCAGCAATGCCGGTGCTCTTGAGGTATTCCTCAGCCTTGGCTGCCACGTTGCGGGGGTCGCGGCTGTAGAGCTCGTTGGTGAACGGGTCAACAATCGAGAAGTTCATGTTCAGCGTCTTGGCTGCACGGAACGGGTCAATCACGGCCGTGTCGAAGTCGGGAACCAACTTCATGTCTGATTCGTGAATGGCCTGGAAGCCGCGAATCGATGATCCATCGAACATCATGCCGTTGTTCAGCGTGTCTGCATCAATGGTGGCTGCGGGCACGTTGAAGTGCTGCATCACACCGGGCAGGTCGCAGAAGCGAACGTCGATGTACTCAACGTTCTCCTTCTTCACGAACGCAAGCAGTTCGTCAGCGTTCTTAAACATCTATCCTCCAACGTGGGGTAAGCCCTACGGCCAACCAACAGGGTCGTAATTGCGAAAAACCTGCTCGACGGTGAGTGGGCTCTCCGGTAAGAACTTCCTTAACCCTAGGTTGTGCGGATTTCTCTGCCGTGTACGGGTTGTTGCGCTGATGTTAACGATTACGCCTAGGGTTGGGGCATGGATCGCAGTGACCTTGGTTCGTGGCTCGATGGGCCCAGTTTTGGCGAAGGGACCCCTGGCGAGCGGCTGGGATTGCCCCTCGAGGGGCCAGGATCTGTTGCCCGAACCGGAGCTCGGGCGGTGGCATTGCTTATTGACTGGTTACTTGGTGTGACGGTTGTGACCATTGTGAGTGCTGGGACTTTAGGTTTTGGTGCGGATCAAAGTGTGGCTACGCGGTCCGGGTGGACCTGCTTGGTTGTCTTTTTCGTGGCCGTGAGTTCGTTCACTTGGCTGACAGGTGCCAGCGTGGGGCAGCGATTGCTACGCGTTCAGATCGTTCGGCTGAGCGGTGGGCCCCTAGGCCTGTTGCGCACGCTATTGCGAACGGCTTTGTTGTGCTTAGTGATTCCTGCGGTGATCTATGACCGCGACGGTCGGGGCTTACATGACAAGGCTGTGGGATCCGTCGCGGTTCGCACGCGCTAGTCGATGGTTTCGACAGTGTCGGTGGTGTAATTCGCCGATGTACCCGTAGATGGCGAACAAAACGTTGCGTCTTTGCCGGACGTGGACTTGTGGTAAATCGCCGTACTGGTCCGGGTGAAATTGATTTGCTTGACCCCAAATATCTGGGCAAAGATGGTGGGAATCCCTTGGCTGATCGTGACCTTGATTGCCTTGCAAGGATTTGACCCGCTTGAAGGTGCCACGCAGGTGGGTGGGCAGGCCACGTTGGCGGTGATGTCATTGGCAAGGAGGACGTTGGCGACGCTCTGTTGCGTTGCGGTGAGTGAGGCGCCGCTTTGATACTCAAAGACTCCGGTCACAGCAGCGCTACGGACCTGTTGCTGGAGCTGGTCTGCGTTGAGACGAAGGTTCGCCAAGTCGAGACAGAAAGCACAGACCGGCAATATGAGAACACCTACGAGTAGTGCAAAGAGAACCGCGATTACGCCATGTTCATTGCTCGATCGACGGGAAAACCGTCGACACATAATCGGAGTATTACCTGATGGCCTGCTCATCGACCGTGCTTGTCGTCGCTCTTCTTTTTCTTGTCGTATTTAACCTTTGGTGCGGGGGTGGTCGTTCCACCACACGTACCCGAGGGAGATTTGCCGACTCCGGGTCGCAGCGCACTGACCGAACTTGTTTCAAGGTCTAGTGCGGCACCTAGCCCAAGGAAAGTCTGGGTTCCAGTTAACCAGCTGTGTCGAGCGGCTACGTAGATGCCGATGTTGCATCCGTCTTCGGAATTTAGTGCATCGGGATTGAACGCGGTCACAGCCGATGGAGTGTTGGTGCTGCTGCCGGTTTGCACGCAGCCGGTAAGTGTGGATGTTCCGGTTGGGTTGCCGCTGGAGGCAGTTGTTGAGTAACCAACGCAGGAGTAAGTCGTCGTCACGGTCTTCGTGGTGGACTTGACCGAACCAATGAAGTAATCCGTCGTCGTCGTGATGGTCTTGACTACGGATGGATCAATGAAGTTGTACGTTACGGCTGGGGTTCCGGTGGTGTACGAGCTATTGGAAACGGTTGGCTTCATCCAGTAGAGCTTGGCGTTACAGTCTTTACTGCTGTCGCTATAGGTAGTCGCCTCGATGGTCCAATCGTTTTTGAGGGGAGTGAGTTTGTCAGATTCACCATTATGGAAGTCTGACTTGCCGATTGGATATTTGGTCGCGGTAGCTGTGTTGTTGCACTCGAGCAATGTCGAATCACTATCAATTTTGTAGTAATTTCCACCATTACCGTATTCCTTGGTGGAATCCGTTTTTGTGATTTGAACGTAGTCGTTGTTGTCGGAAATCACGGGTGCTGCTTCAACAGGTGCCGCCGGCGCTGCTGACACGACGCTCTTGACGAACGCCCCACCGAGGTAGTCATAGAGGATGCACGATGTATAGGGGCACGGGTCTGCGTCAATGCCCCCGATTGGATCCCCGTTGGCATTTGGTTGGTAGAGGTAGAAGTAGTCGCCTTCGACTAAGTTCTTTGAGTTCTGGAGCATCACAGTTTTCGCAACCGTTTCACGACCGGTCGGTGAATTGGCAATTTGGTCCGATGCATCACTGCTTGCCGAGTTGATCGCGCTTTGCTGGTTAAACATGAAGGAGAACTCAATGACGCCAAAAACCAAGACAAGGAAAATCGGTACAACGAGGGCAAACTCAACGGCCGCTGCACCGGAGTCCCCTGAGCCCGCACGCTGACGGAGTCGGGTTAAGGGCATGAGTGAGGAGAACGAGCGCTGGCGCATCGGTCCTCCTCAGGCAGGGTGGTTGTCATATTGTGCCGGATACCTAGGTTATCCACATGGGGCTATCCCTGCGCAAGTGTAAAATTCACCCAATTAGCGCTGTTTACCGCGTGGAACCCTTCCGCCCTTGGGCATTGGACCCTTGGGGATCGGCATTTGTTCCATCATTCCGCCGAGCGCAGCCAGGCGTCGACGCACTTCCGTGACCTCTGCCGGCTTGAGGGCGCGGGGGAGTTTTTGCAGGCTGCGCTGGACTTTGGCCAGGGGGATGGTGCCGGGGCCTTCGCCCACGATGATTTCGTGAACGGGAGTGTCGGCGACCAGCTTGGACAAACGCTTGGTCTCGTTTTGCAATAAGGCGCGAACGCGGTTGATGTCGCCTTCGCCAATGAGCACGATGCCTGGGCGCCCCACTGCGCGCGAGACGAGGTCTTGTTGACGTGTGGCCGCAACAGCGGGCGTGACGGTCCAACCACGAACACCTTCGGCAACTGCTGCACCCGCACCAGGTTGTCCAGCAACCTGGGCATAAGCAGCGCGCTCGACGCGACGGCCAAACATGATCAAGGCAACCAAAATGCCCACCGTGAAACCGATGATTGCGAAGTACACCGACTGATTGGCGAGGATGCCGACTGCATCGACAATGATGCCGACGGCGACGACGGCTCCCCAGCCGAGCATGAAGAACGCAAAGGTGATCAGTCCCACAAACTTGTCGACCTTGGCCGTCATGGAATAGGCCTGGCCTATTTGACGCAGTCGCTCAAAGCGTGGGGGTTTGGCAGGGGTTTCCGCGGTGTTCTTTGTGGCCATAGGTGCAACCTTATGAGTTGACTAGTCCTTTGCTTGCTTGCGGGCTTGCTTTTCGGCTCGGCGTTGGATTTCCAATTCGGCAGCCTCTTCAGGAGTGGGGGCTGTTCCACCAAGACGAGCTGGGACCCACCAGCGGTCGTTGTTGTTGCGTGGCTGATCGGGATAGGCCACCTGCAGGGCTGTGAGCATTTCCGCGATGCGTTCGCGCACCCGCTCGGTGGCCGCATCGTGGTCTTCTCGACGTTCAAAGAACATCGGTTCGCCCACAGCCACCATGATGGGCGTGCGGTGACTGGGGAAGGCGGGTTTGCGGGCCTTGGTCCACACGCGCTGGGAACCCCAGATCGCTATGGGTATCAGGGGCACGTTGGAGGCGGCAGCTAGAGCGGTGGCGCCACTTTGAAATTCAATGGGCTCGAAGGAACGACTCACGGTGCCCTCGGGAAAGATCCCGATCAATTCCCCAGCTTTGAGCAGTCGCAAGGATTGCGAAAACGAGGCCGTGCCGGCTTCGCGATCAACGCTGACGTGATGCATTGAACGCATCACGGGACCGCCGAGCGGGTGATCAAAGATTTCCTTCTTGCACAAAAAGCGAACCAGGCGGCCGCGTTCGCGCGCAGCAGCACCGATGAACGTGAAATCCATGTAGCCGGTGTGGTTTGCGGCTAACACCGCGCCACCGGTAGCTGGAATGTTTTCAGACCCGGTGATCATGAGTTTGAGGCGCAGACTCATGAATCCAAAGCGCGTAAAAGTGATGATGGGCCCGTATGCGCGGTCAACAAGGGGTTCGTTCGAACGAGCAGTGCTCATGTGGCGTTGACGGGATTGGTGCGTGCGGCCTGGGCTTGGGCGTAGAGGCGACCTGCGCGGTACGACGAACGCACCAGCGGGCCAGACATCACTCCGGAGAAACCGATTTCCTGTGCGACTGTGTCGAGATACTCAAACTCGCTGGGGTCAACCCAGCGGTCGATGGGGTGGTGGCGTGAACTGGGGCGCAGGTACTGCGTGATGGTGATCAGGTCACAGCCGGCCTCGTGCAGGTCTTGGAGAGCTTGTTCAACCTCGTCCAGGGTTTCACCCATCCCCAAGATCAAGTTGGACTTGGTAATCAACCCAACAGCCCGAGCTTGGCTGATGACATTAAGCGAACCGTCGTAGGTAAAGGCTGGCCGAATTCGTTTGAAGATGCGCGGCACGGTTTCGAGGTTGTGCGCGAAGACTTCGGGCTTGGCGTCAAAGACCTGCTGCAACAACTCGGGGCGACCATGAAAATCCGGAACCAAGATCTCCACGCCACAGCCTGGATTGAGTTCGTGCACCTGACGAATCGTCTCGGCGTAAAGCCAGGCGCCTTCGTCGTCGAGGTCATCGCGCGCAACACCGGTGACGGTCGCATAGCGCAAACCCATCGTCTTGACGGATTCACCTACACGCCGTGGCTCATCGCGGTCTAGGGGTGCAGGCTTGCCGGTATCAATCTGACAAAAATCACAGCGGCGAGTGCACTGGTCACCACCGATCAGGAAGGTGGCTTCGCGGTCTTCCCAGCATTCAAAGATGTTCGGGCAGCCGGCTTCTTGGCACACGGTGTGCAGACCCTCGTCTTTGACCAAAGCGGTGAGCGCAAGGTATTCAGGGCCAGTGCGCAGTCGAGTCTTAATCCACTCGGGTTTGCGCTCAATGGGGACTTGGGAGTTGCGCACTTCAAGGCGGAGCAACTTGCGCCCTTGAGGATCAACTGAAGTCACGATGATCCTCCCTGTTTCTAGTCGAAGATAAACGGCGATCCGGCAGTAGAAAGTTCAGGCCCGGACTTGCTTAAGTCTACGAAGGGGTCGGGAGTGTTTGGATCGCGCGGGGCCGTGGCCTGCTCGGGGATTGCTGGCGCACGCTTTTCGGCCCGATTGCCGCGGACAGCGCTCGCGATAACCGCTCCAATGGCCACGACCGCGATCGCAATGGCAGCGAAGAGGAAGAAGCGCAATGCACTGGAGCTCGGGTCGCTACTGACGCCAAATGGCTGGGTGGGGGCCACGGCGGATTGCAAGAGAGCACAGATCACAATGGCCATAACGGCACCAATGACCAGATCTATCACGATTGCCATGCTGAGTCGAACGCGT
>Ga0209596_1001545_pt1 | contig 19676 bp, 21 predicted proteins | sample M_130807_MF_Meta_FD_187314 | JGI IMG/M metagenome (GOLD analysis project Ga0209596, IMG submission 187314) | Freshwater microbial communities from Lake Montjoie, Canada to study carbon cycling - M_130807_MF_MetaG (SPAdes) (version 2) | ecosystem: Environmental > Aquatic > Freshwater > Lake...
TAATAATGCCTATGTCATGGTTGAAGTTAATTCCAGCGAACAAGTGGCACATATTATGCATAACGAATTAGAGTATGATAATATGGTGTATGTCAACCGAGATACTAAGAGAGGCCAAGTCGTTTCTGGTGGCTTTGGTGCCGGCAAAACTCAGTTAGGTGTAAATACTGATAAGAGAGTTAAAAGAATTGGATGCTTTACATTCAAATCTTTAATGGAAGAAAAGAAGCTGTTAATTACAGACGCTGACACAATCTCGGAGATATCAACTTTTATTCAAGTCAGAGATAGTTATGCCGCTGATGATGGTTACCATGATGACTTAGTGATGCCTCTAGTATTGTTTAGCTGGCTAACAACTAATCCATATTTTAGAGAAATGTGTGATATTAATATTCGTGAAGCAATGTATCAAGAAAGAATAAAACAAATTGAGGAAGATGTAGTTCCTTTTGGTTTCATGTTTAATGGAACTGAAGAAGAATATATTGTTGAAGATGGCGATGTTTGGAGAGAAGAAAAAGAGAATCCAATCATACCACCAGGCTATTTACCCTCAACTCTATAAAAAACTAAATAGTGTATAAAGAAAAATTGACCCGTAAACTAAGGAGAAATCCATGGCATTCCAGCTATCACCAGGAGTAAATGTATCAGAAATCGACCTGACTACAATTGTTCCTTCCGTTGCCACCTCAATTGGTGGTATTGCAGGAAATTTCAATTGGGGTCCAGTAAATGAAGTGGTTACCGTGTCTGATGAGGTTCGCCTCGCCAGTCGTTTTGGTAAGCCCGACAGCACAAATTATGAATACTGGTTCTCAGCTGCAAACTTTCTATCGTATTCCAATAATCTAAAAGTTGTTCGTGCCGCAAACACAACATCAACATTCAATGCTACAGCTAACGCTACTGGCGTTTTAATTGAAAATCAAACTGATTATTCATCTAACCATGAAACCGCATCAAACACATCTTTTGGTCCTTTTGCGGCCCGTTGTCCTGGTGTTTTAGGTAATTCATTACGCATTTCTATGTGCTCATCTGCACAAGCATTTTCATCTAACTTAACAGTCACCGACTCATTAAGAGCTAATGCTGTTACATCTGGCAGTTTAGTAATCAATGTTAATGGCGTAGCTAATGCTGCTGCTAATGTTGTTACAGGAGATTTAATCTCTGTTGACGGCGGTACAACATATATTCGTGTTGCTTCTGTTAACGCCTCTGCAATTGTTACTGCAACTGCACCAGGTACCGTAGTTGTTGGTACTGCTGTGTTGCGTAAATGGGAATATGCTGACCAGTTTGGTGTTGCTCCAGGCACATCAACATATGTATCAGATAGAAATGGTTCAACTGATGAAATGCACATTGTTGTTGTTGATGAAGATGGCAAATTTACTGGAAGTGCAAATACAGTTGTTGAAAAATACGCATTTGTTTCCAAAGCTTTTGATGCAATCAATAATGATGGTTCGTCAAACTACTACAAAACAGCTATTAATACAATGTCACAATATGTTTGGTGGTTAGGTCAACAGCCTGGCGCCACAAATTGGGGAACTGCCGCATCAGGTATAACTTTCAATGCTATCAATTCACCATTTAGTGCTTCGTTAAGTGCTGGTACAGATGGTACGATTGGCAACTCTGAAATTATTACTGCGTATGGTCAGTTTGCTAATCCTGATGTTGTTGATGTTTCTTTACTCCTTTCAGGACCAGGAAACGCAACAGTTGCTGCTGACTTAATCTCTAAGGCTGAATCACGCAAAGATGTATTGGTGTTCTTATCACCAACTAAAGCGTCTGTTGTTAATAATGCAGGCGCTGAATCTACAAGTATTCTTGCTTTCCGTGCAGGCTTAACAAGTTCTTCGTATGCAGTATTAGATTCAGGTTACAAATATCAATACGACAAATATAATGATGTATACCGTTTTGTTCCATTAAATGGTGATATTGCTGGCGTTTGTGCTCGTACCGATTTAGAGCGTGATCCATGGTATTCACCAGGTGGCTTAAATCGTGGTATCATTAAAAATGTTATTAAGTTAGCATACAATCCAACTAAAGCAGAGCGTGATAACCTATATGTTCAAGGTATTAATCCTGTTGTAACATTCCAAGGTGAAGGCACAATCCTGTTTGGCGACAAAACTATGTTAAATCGTCCATCAGTATTTGACCGCATCAATGTTCGCCGGTTGTTTATTGTGTTAGAGAAGTCTATTGCTCGTGCAGCTCGTTCAACAATGTTTGAGTTTAATGACCAATTCACAAGAGCACAATTTGTAAACTTGGTAGAACCGTACCTGCGTGATGTTCAAGGTCGCCGTGGTATTACTGACTTCAAAGTAGTGTGTGATAATTCTAACAATACTCCAGAAGTAATAGATGGCAATCGTTTTGTAGGCGATATCTACATCAAACCAGCTCGTTCAGTCAACTTTATTCAGCTTAACTTTGTGGCAGTTCGCACAGGTGTTTCGTTTGAAGAAATTGTTGGCCGGTTCTAATAAATAGAGAGATAGGAGAAAAAAATGGCTTTTAATGTAAATCAATTCCGCTCTCAGATGACTGGAGACGGTGCCCGCCCAAATCTATTTGAGGTGAGTATGCCGTTTCCTGGGTTTTCTAATCCAGGCGATGCACAACAGAAATTAACTTTCTTGTGCAAAACAGCTCAGTTACCTGGCACAACAGTTGGTGTAGTTCCTGTTCAATACTTTGGTCGTGAATTAAAGTTTGCTGGTAATCGCACATTTCAAGATTGGACAATTACTGTCCTTAATGATGAAGATTTCATTGTTCGCAACGCCTTTGAGCGTTGGTTGAATGGTATCAATAGTCATAGTCTTAATGTCCGTAACCCATTGGCTAATTCACCAGGAAGTTATACAGTTGATTCAGAAGTTACACAATATGGTAAACAAGGTAACACATTGAAGAAATATAAATTCTTAGGTGTGTTCCCAACAGATGTAGCTCCAATTGATGTTGATTGGGGTTCAAACGATACAATTGAAGAATTTACAGTAACACTATCCTACCAATGGTGGGAATCAGTAGATACTGGCGTGGTATAAGAAGAAGGACTTCGGTCCTTCTTTACTTTTTAGGATGATATAATATGGCAATTCAACTTTTTGGGTTTACGCTCGGGAAAAAAGACATTGTTCAGGTTGAGAAACCTGAGCAAGCTTCTTTTGCATTACCAACTGAAACCATTGATGATGGTGCGGTTACAATTACACAAAATGCTCACTATGGTACATATGTTGACCTAGAGGGTTCAGTTCGTAATGAGATGGAACTTATCACAAGATATCGTGAAATGTCCAACCATCCAGAATGTGATATGGCAATTGATGAGATTGTGAATGAAGCAATCACTCATGCTGTTGATGGCACAGTCTGTGATATTAATTTGAATAACCTTAAACAACCAGAATCAGTTAAGAAAAAGATTATTGAAGAATTTAATAACATTCAAAAAATGTTAAACTTTTCTAATTTAGCTGATGATTTATTTAAGCGCTGGTATATTGATGGTCGTATCTATTACCATGTTGTGGTAAACGATAAGAATCCAAAAGAAGGAATTCAAGAATTACGATATATTGATCCACGCAAGATTCGTAAAGTGCGTGAAATATCAAAAGACCGAGATGTAAAAACCGGTGCTCAAATTATTAAAGCAATGGCCGAATACTATGTGTATAACGACCGTGGCACGACAACACAAACATTTACTGCATCCGTAAATCAAGGTTTACGAATTGCACCTGAATCAGTTATTAATGTTAATTCAGGATTAATGGATGCAAAGAATACCTTTGTAATTTCATTTTTACATAAAGCTATTAAAGCTCTCAATCAGTTAAGAATGATTGAAGATGCTATTGTTATTTACCGCTTATCAAGAGCACCAGAACGCCGCATATTTTATATTGATGTGGGTAATTTACCAAAAGGTAAAGCCGAACAATATATGAAATCAATCATGGTACAGTATCGTAACAAGTTAGTTTACGATGCTAATACAGGTGAGATTCGTGATGAGCGTAAACATCTTTCTATGCTGGAAGATTTCTGGTTACCTCGCCGTGAAGGTGGTAAAGGTACAGAAATTACTACACTTCCACCAGGCCAAAATCTTGGTGAGTTAGAAGATGTTAAATATTTTCAAAAGAAACTGTTACAGTCTTTGAATGTTCCAATTTCTAGGTTAGATCCACAAACATCAGGTATGATGGGTGTTGGTAGAACAACTGAAGTTACTAGAGATGAGGTTAAGTTTTCTAAATTTATTGCTCGTTTGCGTAATAAGTTTTCTCGTATTTTTGATGAAGCTTTGCGTATTCAACTATCACTCAAAGGTATTTGTACCGTTGAAGAATGGGAAGAATTCAAAGAATCAATCTATTATCAGTTTAAGAAAGATAATAACTTCACAGAAATGCGTGATGCAGAAATATTGCGTGAGCGTATTAATACAGCTAGTATTATGGACCCTTTTATTGGTAAATACTATTCAACCAATTGGGTTCGTAAAAATGTTCTTCAGATGACCGAAGAAGAAATAGAAACCATGGAGGCAGAAATTGAAGAAGAAGGTAGTCAACCCGTTCTTGGAGATGGCCAAGAAAGCGCCGCAGCCCAAGGGCAAGCAGGTGCAACAGAATTCGCTCCCGAAGATAACACTCAGGAAAGCAGCAGCCAGGAGTCGCTAACTCCTCAGTTGGATGATTCGGTAAACAAATATGCATTTAATAAAACTAAATAGATGATGGAGAATAATATGACAACACAAAATTTTATTGACCAGTTAGCCGCTGGCCAGGCAGCTGATGCAAAAGACACTTTATCAAATATGATATCGGCTAAAGCGTTTGAGAATTTAGATGCTCGTAAACAAGAATTAGCAGCTACATTATTTGGTAGCCAGCAAGAACCACAAGAAGAACCAGAAGCTGAATGAAATCGTTACAAGACTTTAAGACCGTTCTAGTTGAGGAAGAAAAATCAGACTATTCTAAGTTTGATGTTTTAGTTCGTGCTGGATTGGCCAATAAAGCTCAAATGCAACGCATCCATAAGATATTGGATAAAATGCAAGATGAAAGACCTAATTTTAATACAGCAGATAAAGCAATTATTCAAAACCTTTTTAATAAAATGGTTGATTTAGTAAGCAACAATAAACAAATATTTACACAAACTCGTAAAGCAGTTCGTGAAGATTTAGAAGAAGGTGTGGTTGTTAGTTCAGATTTTAAGCTTGGTAAAGATGGTCGTAAAGTAAAAGCACATCGCCGTAAAATTGGTGATGAGTTACTTGGTGAACCAGAATATGCTGAAGTTGAAAAAATGCAGAAAGAAGAAGTGGTTGAATTAACTGAAGCACATGATCCACCTTTTATATTGATATTAAAGCGTAGAGCAATTCGTTTGTATCCTGATGGAACAAAAGTTGCATTATACCGTAACGACAGATTAAATAAAGTATTTGCGGTGCCATATGATACAACTATGGATCCAGTAATTCAGGCTGAAGAAGTTAAATTAGAAGAAGCAGTTGATGCTATTGGTCAACTACAAAAGATTAAAGATACACACCAACACGGTACAGTTAATCATAAAGATAGTAGTGCTAGCAAGGTTGATGCACAAACAGCTCATGCAATATTAACCGTGCATAAGAGTTTGAATGATGTTAATAAAAAGAAGTTTGCAGATATGGTAGCAAGGTCAAGTGGCCATTTACAGAAGGCTGCAGACTTTTCTCGGAAGCACATGAAGTGAGCTTTGTTGAGCTTATTGCAAAGAATAAATTAATTGAGGCCAAAGATTTTATATTTAATCGCCTTGATGAAGTTGCAGCTGAATACCTGCAAGAAGAAAAAGGTATTGTAGGCCGTAATACATATGTTGAGGCGGAAGAAGAATTAGACGAAGCGTCAAATAACATCATTAAAATGGGGCGAATTAAAAAGATTCGCCGGCGTATTCGCAGAAATAAGCAAGGCAGAATTATTGTTCAGAAGAATAGAAGAAAGTCTGCAATTAAAGGATATAAGGTTTCAGGTAATCGTGTTGTTCGTATACCTGCAATTACAAGAATACAGAAAGCAAGAAAATTAAAAAGGTACTGGAAGACAAAAGGAAGATCCAAGTTGCGTAGAACATTACTTAAAAGAAAAATGTCTATCAGACGCCGCACATCCATGGGAATAAAATAAAATGGCATTTCAATCAGAAATCATAAACTCAGTAAAAGGACCATCAATCATTCGTGTTGCGGATGTTGGTACTGCAACTATTGCTCTTACAGATTTAAGAGCCACTCCTAATACGGAAACAGTATCTAATGCAAGTATTAAGCGTGTTACATGGTCAACAAATGGCAACATTCAAATCACTCGCAATAGTATTCCAATTTTAATGTTGCATAATTCTGGCGAAATGCGTTTTGATGATTTTGGTTATTCTTTGGCTAATAACAGTAATCAAAGTATTGCCATTACTGTTAATACCGGCGGATCACTTGTTATGGAAGTTTCCAAAACTGCAACATATAATGTTGACCCATACACAGGACAAACAGTATGAAACTAATTACAGAAACCATTGAAGAAGTTAAGTATATTACTGAAGCTAATGAGAATGGTAAAAAAAGCTTGTATATTACAGGCCCATTTTTAGTGTATGACAAACCAAATAAGAACAACCGACTATATGGTAAAGAAATATTATCTAAAGAAGTTGGTCGTTACAATGAAGAATTCATTAAAACCAATCGTGCTTTAGGTGAGTTAGGTCATCCTGATACACCATCTATTAATCTAGAAAGAGTATCACATAAGATTGTTTCGCTAGAAGATGATGGCCAAGCTTTTATTGGTAAAGCAATGATTTTAGAAACACCATATGGCCAAATCGTAAAGAGTTTTATTGATTCTGGCGTTAACCTTGGTGTATCTTCCAGAGGCATGGGTTCTCTTACTCAGACAAGAGAAGGATACAACCTGGTACAAGATGATTTCCGATTGGCCACAGCAGCTGACATTGTAGCAGATCCATCTGCTCCAGGTGCATTTGTTAATGGTATCATGGAAAACAAAGAATGGTTATTTGTTGAAGGTCGTTTCGTAGAGGCCGACATAGATTCAGCAAAAAGACAGATTAGACAAGCATCACGCAAAGACATAGAGCAGGTTGCGTTAAACCTGTTTGAAAATTTCATCCGAAAACTTTAATTTTATAAATAGAAAATCATAAGGAGATTCCTAATGGCATCAAATAAACTATTCGAGGCAGCAGCAGAAATTCTTGCAGGAAGCAAGAGTGCCGCACCAGCTATGCCTCCACAACACTTAGACGCTGAAATCGTTGATTTAGGTGGCCCAAAGTATAACAACTATAAGCCAACAGACGATAGCGCTAAAATTGACGCTACCAAAGCTGCTAAATCAGCTACAGCGCCAACAACAAAACCATCAGCTGCTTCTCCTGATACTCAATTAAAATTGAACAAAGAAGAAGATGAGCAAGAGCAAGAAGAAGAAGTTATTGCTGAAACTCAAGCTGAAACACAAGTAGAATGGAAAGCTAAAATGAAGGAAGATGTTGATGCCTTGTTTGCTGATGACCAAACTATTTCTGAAGAATTCAAATCTAAAGTTTCTACAATTTTTGAAGCTCGTGTCGAAGACCGTGTAGCACAAATTGAAGAAGAAATTGAAACACATTACGCTGGTATGCTTGAAGAAGCTGTTGAATCTATCAAAGAAGATTTAACAACCAAAGTTGATGACTACCTTTCTTACATTGTTGAGCAATGGATGGAAGAAAATCAAATTGCTATTGAAACAGGACTCCGTGCAGAAATTACGGAAGACTTTATTGCTGGCTTGCGTAATCTATTTGCAGAACATTACATTGATGTTCCTGCTGAAAAAGTTGACCTCGTTGAGGAACTTGCTGGTAAAGTTGAAGAACTTGAAAGCAAACTTAATGAAGAAATTGAGCGTGGTGTTAGCTATGCTAAAGCATTAGTTGAATCCCGCAAAAATGAAATCATCCATGAAGTTACAGAAGGTCTCATTGTTACACAAGTTGAAAAAATCAAATCACTCGCAGAGAGTGTTGAATTCTCCACAGCGGACGAATACAAAGAGAAACTTGAAACAATCCGTGAGAACTATTTTCCATCTGGTGTTATCAAAGCCAGCGAAAAGCAACTTCAAGAAGAAGTAACTGATGGTTCCGAAAAGGCGGCAGTTCCTGCTGACCCACTCGTTGCTGCAGTTGCTAAAGCAATAACTAAAACAAACAAATTTTAATATCCAATAGGAGATAACTCTATGTATTTGTCCGAACAATTACAAACTAAATGGGCAGGCGTTCTGGATCATCCAGATATGGCCAAGATTACAGACCCATACAAACGTGCTGTAACAGCTGTAATTCTTGAGAATCAGGCTAACGAAATGGTTAAGTCTGGCCAAATTCTTCACGAAACCAGCCCAACAAACTTTGCTGACACCGGTGGTTTTGGTGGCGGTGCCGCTGCTGCAGGCCCTGTAGCCGGTTTTGATCCAATCCTTATCAGTTTAGTTCGCCGTAGCTTACCAAACTTAATTGCTTATGACATCGCTGGTGTTCAACCAATGACAGGCCCAACAGGTTTGATTTTTGCTATGCGTACCAAGTATGCAAACCAATCAGGCACAGAAGCTTTCTACAACGAAGCAAATACCACATTCTCTGGTACAGCTTCTGCCACAGATATGACTTTGGCTTTGCAATCTAACACAAGCACAACAGGTAACGTATTCGCTAACACAGTTCACGCTTCTTTAGCTACTTCAACGACTACAGGTCGTGGCGAAGCTTTTGGTGATGGTAATGCTGCTAATACATTCCAAGAAATGGCATTCTCTATTGAGAAAGTTACAGTTACAGCTCGCACACGTGCTCTGAAAGCTGAATACTCTCTTGAATTAGCACAAGACTTAAAAGCTGTTCATGGTCTTGACGCTGAAACAGAATTAGCTAACATTCTTTCCAGCGAAATTCTTGCTGAAATTAACCGTGAAGTTATTCGCACAATCTATTCTACTGCTAAAGTAGGCGCTCAGGTTGGTACAACTACTGTTGGTACTTTTGACCTTGACACCGATTCAAACGGTCGTTGGATGGTTGAGAAAATTAAAGGTTTAGCATTCCAATTAGAGCGTGAAGCTAACGCAATTGCCAAAACTACTCGTAGAGGCAAAGGTAATGTTTTAATCTGCTCGTCTGATGTTGCTTCTGCATTTGCAATGGCTGGCTTGTTAGATTATAACTCTGCTTTACAATCACAAACAAACTTAACAGTTGACGATACTGGCAGCACATTCGCTGGTACAATGTTTGGTCGTATCAAGGTTTATATTGACCCATACTTCCCAACTTCATCTACAAGTGAGTTTGCAGTTGTTGGTTACAAAGGTTCAAATGCTTATGACGCTGGCTTGTTCTACTGCCCATACGTTCCATTACAAATGGTTCGTGCAGTTGACACAGGTACATTCCAACCAAAAATTGGTTTCAAGACTCGTTACGGTCTCGTTGCAAATCCGTTTGCACAAGGCACTACACAAGGTCTTGGTGGCGTTGTACCAAATAGCAATTTTTACTATCGTGCTATTAAGATTGCCAACATCATGTAATAAAAGCTTTACAAATAGTGTATATAAAAATAATAACATAAAAACACTAAACTTGAAAGAGGGACTTTATAGTCCCTCTTTTTTTATCTACTAAATACCACTATGAGTAATATCATACTAATAAACGATTTAGTTGACCTTAGGGCTCGTAAAAAGGTAGAACTTGACTTCTATAATAAACAATTAGAAGAACTTAGAATTAAAATGTTTTTCATTAAAAAAGAGATTGATTTAACATCGGATATCATTACTTTAATTGAACGAGAGAAGATGATGGACCTAAGAGAATATATTAAATGACAGCAATCAATAGAAATCCAGCTAATCCAAACTTTCTTCATCCAAATAAGTTTCAGTTAAATTTTGGACGAGTACCTAATATTCAATATTTTTGCCAAACTGTAAGTGTGCCTGGCATTTCAATGTCTGAGATTATTAGGTCTACTCCATTTGTTGACATCTATTCCCCTGGCGAAAAAGCAATTTATGATATATTGAATGTGACTTTTATTGTTGATGAAGAATTAAAAGCATGGCTTGAGATACATGATTGGATTCGTGCTATGACTTTTCCAACGGATTTCAAAGAATACAAACAACTTGATAAATTAAACAACTATGCGAATTCACAGAAAGATTCATTCCCACAATTCTCTGATGCTACATTAACTTTATTATCTTCTTCAAATATTCCAATATACTCATTCAAATTTAAGAATGCTTTCCCCGTTACACTTTCCACTTTTGTAATCTCCACTAATGAATCACCAGATACAATCATTACTGCCGATGCCACATTTCGGTATGAATTTTATGATGTGGTAAAACTGTTTTAGTCTGCTTGACAATCCTTTGTAATTAATGTATACTCCTATAAGGAGGCTTTGGTATGAATAAACTTGAAGAATTATTAGAAATGTGGGCAAAAGATTCTGTTATTGATAGAACAGAACCTGGCAAAGAACTCACAAACATTCCACAACTACACAGTAAATATTTGAATATACTTTCTCGGCACCGTTTGCTGGCAAAAGAAGCTGAATTCAAATATAGTAAAATTAAACGAATCAAATGGGAATACTACACAGGTAAACTTGATGATGACACCCTTAAACAACATGGGTGGGAACCATTTCCTTTTGTATTGAAATCTGAAATCAACACTTACTTTGATAGCGATGAAGATTTGAATAGATTGATAGCTTCAAAGATGATCCATGATGAGATTGTAGATGCCTGTCAAAGTATTCTTAAAGAACTTAATAGCAGGACATATCAACTGCGTGACTTTATCCAATGGGAAAGATTCATTCAAGGGATTTAATGACTGATATTAGATTAGAAAAAGTTAATGAAGCATACATTCGTGTTCATTGTGAAAGAAACATAGCTCAAGAACTTTCAGATTACTTTTGTTTTTTTGTGCCAGGATATCAATTTGTTCCAGCATATAAATCAAAATTTTGGGATGGAAAGATAAGATTATTAAATTTACAAACCATGGGAATATATCATGGTTTAGTTCCTTACATCCAAAAGTTTTGTGAAGAACGGAGCTATACGATTGAAATTGATTCTGAAATATCTACTACTGAAAACTTCTCTGTGGCTGAAGCTAAAAGGTTTATTGAAACACTTAATCTGCCGCATGAAGTAAGAGATTATCAGTTAAATTCTTTTGTTCATGCTATAAGAAATAAACGCATACTACTGTTATCTCCAACCGCATCAGGTAAATCATTAATACTATATTTAATACTTAGACAGATACAAGATGCTGGCCATAAGAAAGGTCTACTTATTGTCCCAACCACTAGTCTAGTAGAACAAATGTATACTGACTTTGAATCGTATGGATATGATTCTGAAAAGTATTGTCATAGGCAGTATGCAGGTAAAGATAAAGTAACGAATAAGTTTTTAACAATTACAACTTGGCAATCAATCTATAAAAATCCAGCAGAATATTTTGAACAATATGATTTTGTATTAGGTGACGAAGCACACCAATTCAAAGCCAAATCGTTGACAACTATTCTATCAGGTTGCACCAATTCTAAATATAGGATAGGATGCACGGGCACTTTAGATGGAACACAAACACACCGCCTTGTATTAGAAGGTCTATTTGGTCCTGTATTCAAAGCCACTTCTACCTCGGAGTTAATTGATAAAGGCCAGCTAGCTGATTTCAAAATCAAATGCCTTATATTAAAATATTCGGATGATGTTTGTAAAATGGCTCGTGATTGGAACTACAATTCCGAAGTTGAATATATAGTTATGAATGCTGCTAGAAATGAGTTTATTAAAAATTTGGCACTTTCATTAGAAGGTAATTCTTTAATATTGTTTCAGTTTGTAGAGAAACATGGTAGAGATTTACATTCTATAATTAAAGCTCAAGCAAAGAAACGACAAGTGTTCTTTGTTTATGGAGGAACAGATGTTGAAGTTCGTGAATCTATCCGTGCTATTACGGAAAAAGAAAAAGATGCTATTATCGTTGCTAGTTATGGTACTTTTTCTACTGGCATTAACATTAGAAATTTACATAATATCATCTTTGCAAGTCCTAGCAAGTCTAGGGTAAGAAATCTACAATCAATTGGGCGTGGATTAAGAATAGGTGATAATAAATCTGAAGCAACTTTATTTGATATCTCTGACGATTTTCGTATAGGTAAATTTACCAACTACACGCTTAAACATTTTATTGAGCGTGTTAAACTATATGATTCTGAGAAGTTTAACTACAAGTTTTATAACATAAAGTTACCAAATGGATAATATAAAAATAGTAAGGCTACAAAATGGTGATGATGTTATTGCGGACTACCAATCTAAAGACGATGACAACACGGTATTGTTAACCAATCCTATGTGTCTGGTATTCAAAAGAATGCCAACAGGTCGTGCTGTAATGATGATGAGCCCATGGCTACCACTTGAGCTTGTTACTGAGAATACAGCATGGATATACAACCAAGATATTCTTTCTATCTTTCAACCTAAGGCAGATATTATTGAATACTATACCAATACTGTGAAAGAAGTTGAAGAAGATAGGCTTCAGGAAGAAATGACTTCATTGAATGATATTTCAGGAGAGTTTAATGAAATGTCCGAATTTGAAATGGAAGAACAAGAAATGATGGAAGATTATGATGAGTTCCGTAGTGAAGGTATGGATACTAAGAAGCGGTTACTACACTAATCTGAAAACGGAACACCGCTACTTTAACACTTGTCAAGCGCTTTGTCAAGGTTTATTTAAGGCAAAGATGAAGCAGTAGTGGTGCTTTTTGTATAATTTATGTTATAATGGATAATTATTATTAATTGAGGTTGTTATGGCGAATGTATGTTTTGTAGTACCAAGTAGCGCAGCTAAAGCTTACCAAGACTTAGCTAACACTTACTCAGCAATAGAAATGCCAACATGGGCAGCACTACTCGCTCAGGCCGTTCGTGCAAAGGGACACGATCCAGTCATTCTGGACTTTGATGCCGTGCCTATGTCGGATGAACTAGCTGCCGAAGAAATTGCAAAGACTAAACCAAAACTAGTCGTATTTGTCCTTTATGGGCAGAATCCAAACTCTGGTACTACCATGATGATTGGTGCCAGCACTCTTGCTAAGCAACTCCGCCTTAGCCATCCTAATCTAAAGATTGCCTTTATTGGTTCTCATCCTTCTTCTTTACCGCATGAAGTCATCCAATATTCTTATGTTGATTTTGCTTTCATTAATGAAGGTGTTTATGCACTAATAGATTTGCTGCAAACAAACCTTGAAGATGAACTAGACAAAGTTCCAGGCATTTGGTATAAGAAGGCTGGCTTACCAAGACCATCCGCACCAGGTCGTATTGTAAAAACAGCCGATATGGATACGATGATGCCTGGTTATGCATGGGATTTATTACCTAAAGATAATTATTTACTAGACAAGTATCGTGCTCACTTTTGGCACTCCAATTTTTCACATGATAACCGAACACCATTTGCAGCGGTATACACATCACTAGGTTGCTCGTTCAGTTGTAACTTCTGTATGATTAATGTGGTCAATCGCACCTCACATGATGAAGATACAGTTTCATCTGACAGTAAAGGTATGAGATTTTGGTCTCCCGAATTAATGTTAAAACAATTTGAATATCTTTGGGAAAGCGGTGTAAGAACTGTCCGCATTACAGATGAAATGTTCTTTCTGAATAGAAAATATTATCAACCTATTCTACAAGGTCTCATTGACCGTGGCATGAAATTTAACTTTTGGGCTTATGCTCGTATTGATTCTGTTCGCAAAGACCAATTACAACTATTCAAAGAAGCAGGTGTCAATTGGTTATGCCTTGGTATTGAAGCTGGAAATCAAAATGTTCGCTTAGAGATTGATAAAGGTAAATTTGAAGATGTTGATATTCGCCAAGTAGTTGCTGATGTTAAAGCTGCTGATATCAACATTCTTGGAAACTATATGTTTGGATTTCCTGATGATACATACGAAACAATGCAAGAAACATTTGACCTTGCAAAAGAATTAAATTGTGAACACGCTAATTTTTATGCCGCTATGGCATTACCTGGCAGTCCATTACATCTGTTTGCTCGTAAAGAAGGATGGGATATGCCACAAAAATTTGAAGAATATGCCTTTCTATCATACGATTGTAAACCACTTAGAACTAAAACATTAACTGGCGCTGAAGTGTTAAAGTTTCGTGATGATAAGTGGCATGAATACTTTTCTAATCCAACTTATTTGAATTTGGTTGAGTCTAAGTTTGGTTCACAATCACGATTAAATTTAGAAGATATGGCAAAAATTAAACTGAAAAGAAAATTACTTGGAGATTTAGAATGATGACTTTAACTGAAATTGCAAAGGGCTATCGTAGCCAGCTCTTTGAGAAGTTTGTAGAAACAGCACAAGGGCATCCTGGCTCAACTTTTTCAATGTTGGATATTGTAACCACATTATATCATGGTGGTTTTGTCCGTTTTGATGAAGAAAAAAAACAATTCATTGATAAAGTAATTATTAGTAAAGGCCATGCAACTGTTGCTCTTTATCCTATTCTTACTAAGTTTGGTGTAATTGACCAAAAAGATTGGGACAATTGGGGTAAATCGGAATCGTGTTTGCGAATATTTGGTAACACAACAATTCCAGGAATTGATGCCACTTCAGGTTCTTTGGGACATGGCATTGGTGTTGGTGCTGGCATGGCATTATCTTATAAACGAAGTGGTATTTCTAAAAAAGTATTTGTTGTAATTAGTGAAGGCGAACTGTATGAAGGTTCAACATGGGAAGGTTTGTTGTTTGCTGCACATAACAAGCTAGACAACCTTACTATTTTTATTGATATCAACTCACTAATTATTCTTGGCGGTACTGATGATTGCCTTGCATTAAACTCAATTAAAGATAAACTCAGCGGATGGGGCTTCGTTACTGCTGAAGTTGATGGCCACAACTGTGAACAGATTGAAGAACGATTACACGCACTTGAATCTTACTCACATGAAGATAAAGATATGCCAAGAATTGTTTTTGCAAAGACAACAAAAGGAAAAGGATTCTCGGTGATGGAAAATAAACCAAATTGGCATTATTGGAATCCATTGACAGATGAACAAATTGAACAATGCCGTAAGGAGATTGCATAATGTTACAGCGTGATGGATTTATTGATGAGATTTATAAAGCTCTTGAAACAGATAAAGATATTTACTTTTTAAGTGCTGATTTTGGTGCAGCTGCTCTAGATGATTTGCGTGTAAGATATAAAAATAATTTTATTCATTGTGGTATCTCCGAACAAAACATGATTGATGTTGCTGTAGGTCTTGCACTAGAAGGTAAGAAAGTTTTTTGTTATGCGATGGCACCATTCATTTCTCTCCGTGCATTAGAGCAAATCAAAACGGGACCTGGCATTATGAATTTGCCAATCACATTGATTTCAGTTGGTGTGGGTATTGGTTATGCTGATTCAGGCCCAACACACTATGTAACGGAAGAATTTGCTTGCTTGCGTTCAATTATTGGTGTGAGTATTTACACAGCCGCTGATACATCGACCGCTAGAGAGTTAGCAAAAGACTTGCTGGCCAATCCAAAGTTTTCATATGTTCGTTTGGACCGACACGCATTACCAGAGATTGAAGATGCTCAAGACCATGGATCTTTCCGTGTTATTGGTGAAGTAACAAGAGGTGAACCTCCAATCCAAAAGATTGCTTTGATATCACATGGTAAAATGGTTCACATTTGTGCTGAAGTTGTTAAACAAAACCCAAGCAGATTCTTTGCAATTGATTTGATTCAATCTAAACCATTTCCAAAAGACTTGATTGAATTATTATCTGCTACTGAAAATATGGTTGCTTGTGACGAACAAACGCCAGCAGGATCATTAGGTGCCGCTGTATTTGAAGCGTTTAGTGATGTTAATTTATTTCCTAAGATTATTAATGTTACTTTACCTGAGAAGTATTTCTTTGACAATATTGGTCGTGATGGTATTTACAAAACAAATGGATTAACAGCAGAAAACATTATCAAGCAATCTGAAAGGTTTTAATTAATGGTTATAACAAAGACGCCTTATCGGCTATCCTTGTTTGGTGGTGGTACAGATTATCCTTCTTGGTTTGAAACACATCCAAGTAAAGTAATTGCAGCTGCTATGGCAAACTATTGCTACTTGACAGTAAAGAAACTACCACCATTCTTTGAATATGGATCCCGTGTCATTTATTCCAAAATAGAAAGTGTGCAAGAATTTTCTGAGATAGAACATCCTTCTGCACGAGCTTGCTTACAATACTTTGATATGCCTGGTGGATTTTCAATTACACATGATGGTGATTTACCAGCAAGGTCGGGTATAGGTTCTAGTTCTTCTTTTACAGTTGGATTATTACACGCACTCCATGCTATTAAAGGTGGAATGATATCAAAAGAAAAGTTAGCACAATTAGCAATTCATGTAGAACAAAATATGATTGGTGAAAGTGTAGGCATTCAAGACCAAATTATGGCATCATATGGTGGTATTCGTGTGATTCAAATGGGACCAGGAAACAAATGGGTTTCAGAGCCACTAGTATTGTCAGATGATTACATAAAGAATTTTGAATCTCATGTAATGCTAGGGTTCTCAGGTGTTAGCCGATATGCTGAAACAATGGCAAAGAAAAAAGTAGACCAGATAAAGAGAGGCGATTCATACTATTACCTTAGTGACATTAATGGATTGACCAATCAAGCTATTGATGCTTTTACTGACAAGAAAGATATGTCTGAAATTGGTAAACTACTGCAACAAGGATGGACATTAAAACGCCAGCTAGCTGAAGGCGTAACTGAAATGTGGATTGATGATATCTATAATGAAGCAATTCGTGCTGGTGCTTTAGGTGGTAAACTAATGGGTGCTGGCGGTGGTGGATTCTTTTTCTTTCTTGTGCCACCAGAAAAACAGGAACAATTTAAGGAAGATATGCAGTCAATTAAAGTATGGGTGCCATTTAAGTTTGATACTCAAGGCAGCCAAATAGTTCTTTATTCGTGAGATAATATGAAATATCCATTAATGCGTAACAATATTACAAGAGAAGATTTAGATGCTCTTATTGAACACCTAAAACAAGATGATCCAATTTTAACTAATGGTCCAAATTGTCGAGCCTTTGAAGAAGAATGGTCTAAGTGGTTGGGTGTAAAGTATTCTGTGTTTGTAAACTCAGGCGCTTCAGCTAATCTATTATCAATGACGATGTTAAAGATAAAGCATCCAGAAGGTGGTGAAGTTATTGTTCCGCCATTAACTTGGATATCGGACATATCTTCAATCATACAATGTGGGTTTACTCCTGTGTTTGTTGATGTTGATCCAAAAACATTAGGTATGAGTGCCAGAGGCATCACTAGTGCTATCACAAATAAAACTAAAGCGGTATTTTTAAGTCACATTCAAGGATTTAATGCTCTTACTGATAATCTTTTATCTGAATTAATCAGAAATGGCATTCCATTAATTGAAGATGTTTGTGAATCGCATGGTGCAACACATAATGGTAAAAAGTTAGGTAGCATAGGTTGGATGTCTAACTTCTCATTCTACTATGCTCATCATATGACAACGATTGAAGGTGGTATGGTTTGCACCAATGATTCAACAGTATATGAAACGGTTCGTATGTTGCGTTCTCATGGTATGGTCAGAGAGCTTTCAGATGAAAAATTAAAATTGGATTATAAGCTTAAAAATCCAGAATTAAATCCTGAATTCATCTTTGCTTACCCAGCATATAATATGAGAAATACGGAACTAGGCGGCATACTTGGCAGGAAACAGTTGACATCTTTGAATCAAAATGTTATACTCCGTAATAACAATCATCACAGATTCTTATTCCAATTAGATTCTTCAAAATATAAAACAGATTTTAATTTGTTAGGGGCAAGCAATTATGCCTTTAATTTAATATTAAAAGAAGCTGATGATGAGTTAGTAGAAAGATTAATGAAAACAATGCGGCAAGAAGGCATTGAATTTCGGCGTGGTAGTGCTGGTGGTGGAAATCAACTCAGGCAACCTTATCTAAAAGGTATTATTCCTGATGGACATTATAAGAATTATCCAAACACCGAACACATCCATTTTTATGGTTTTTATCTTGGTAATTTCCCATCAATGACATTTGATGAGATTGATGAAATTACAAGTATACTGAATAAGGTTTAACATGGCAAATATATTAGTTACAGGCGGCGCAGGTTATCTTGGTTCAACCATGGTGCCCGAGCTATTAGCTAAAGGACACAATGTTACTGTATTGGACAACTTCATGTATGGTGAGCCTTCATTGAATCATGTTTGTTATCATCCAAACTTTAATGTTTATAAAGGTGATATTCGCATTAAGTCTGATATTGCACCTCTATTAAATCAAGCTGATGTTATTATTCCACTAGGTGCATTAGTCGGTGCACCTATCTGTAAACAAGACCCTATTGGTGCAACCACAACGAATGTCGATGCGATTAAAATGATGTTGAATATGCTTGATAGAGACCAGCTAGTTATTATGCCAACAACCAATAGTGCATATGGCTCAGGTGATGATAATAATTTCTGTACCGAAGAATCACCATTAAATCCAATCTCAAAGTATGCGATTGATAAAGTAGAGGTTGAAAATGCATTGGTCGAACATGGCAACTTTATTAGTTATCGTTTAGCAACAGTATTTGGTATGTCACCTCGTATGCGTATTGATTTGTTGGTTAATGATTTCGTATATCGTGCAGTTAAAGATGGGTTCGTTATTCTATTTGAGAGCCATTTCAAACGCAATTATATTCATGTGCGTGATATTGCAAAGGCGTTTGTTCATGCTATTGACCATAGAATCACAATGAAAGGTAATATCTATAATGTTGGTTTGTCTGAAGCCAATGTATCTAAGTGGGAACTCTGTGAACATATTCAGAAATTTATTCCTACATTTACATTCATTGAATCGCCAATTGGTGAGGATCCTGATAAGAGAAATTATATAGTATCAAATGAAAAGATTGAGAAAACTGGATTCAAAACAGATGTTACATTGGATGCTGGTATTCAAGAATTGATTAAAGGTTTTCGTATGATTAGAAATACGAAATATGGTAATATTTAATGGAACATATGGAGTTTAACGAAGAAAATTTGAAAAAGGTTTGTGAACTTATTAAACAAAACCTTACACCAGATTTGCTCCCTAAATCTTGGATAACCAGAAACGAAAAGAATCCAACATTTGGTCATTGTCATAACTCCGCAGGATGTTTATATAAGATTTTTGGTCCTAAGGCCGTTAATATGTATCGTGGGTTTGATGGAGAAATTTATCATTGGTGGGTGCAAGATAAACAAGGCATCATTATT